>Ga0272444_10000028_pt1 | contig 211758 bp, 187 predicted proteins | sample SSMForm13_FD_201033 | JGI IMG/M metagenome (GOLD analysis project Ga0272444, IMG submission 201033) | Marine sediment archaeal communities from Little Sippewissett salt marsh, Falmouth, MA, United States - SSM-Form-13 | ecosystem: Environmental > Aquatic > Marine > Wetlands > Sediment ... | reverse complement strand
ATATATGGTTTATATATATAAGATTAGTGATCTTTTCAGAAAAGACCCTAATAGCTATGGATGAATCTTTTTGTTTTATCATCCTGGCACAGCTCTCATGTCCGACCAATGGTGCTGCTGGACTGATCCTGGCTGCTTGATGTTTTGTGAGAGAATAGGAGATGCGGGAGAGGAGGGGCGGTTGAGGGGTCAGCGTTGTTCGTGCACGTAGACTTTATCGTTCATGCGGACTTTTGCAGGGCAGGGAAGCGTGACGGTATCACCTTTTTCTGCATGGGTGGCAGGGGTGTCTTTGGCATGGAAGGTGTCTGCCTGGAGAAAGAGTACGCCTGTTGTCGGGCCCTGGATAGAGATGCGTTCGCCTGCTTTGAGTCCCCGGGAGTGTATGATCAGTTCAGCTATTTTTGCTTTCGGATAGTACTTCGTGACCGTTCCGATGTAGGTTTTCCGTTCACTGGATGCAGAGCCGTGATGCGAGGACCATGCGTTGAGAGGACGGCCGAAATAGAAACCGCTTGAGAAGCCTCTATGGTAAACCTTGTCAAGTTCCTGTTCAAGTTCATGCGAGAGCTTTTTCCAGCGTTCCCTGAAATCCGCAGCTGTATGGTACTCCATGATGAAGTCAATGGCCTTGCGGTAGGTTGCTGTTGTGGTGGCTACATACTCCGGGCTTCTGTTTCGACCCTCGATTTTCAGGCCGGTGATCCCTGCTTCGAGGAGTTGGTCTAGGAATGTTACGGCACAAAGGTCCCTTGGGTTCATGACGGTTGAGGTACCGAGATCGAACTCGAATCCTTCTTCGATGTCGGTTACCCTGTAGCTTCTCCTGCAGGGCTGGAGGCATTCACCCCGATTGGCGGAACGACCGAAAATTTCCTGGGAGAGGAAGCATCGTCCTGAAACAGCTACACACATTGCGCCGTGTATGAAACTCTCCAGTTGGACGTCGAGGCCTTCACTGTGGATTTGTTCGCTGATGTATCTTACCTGTTCAAGGGTGAGTTCCCGGGCAAGCACGATCATCCGGGCTCCCATGGAGGCATAATGCTTCAGCGCCTTGAAATTGCTGACGGAGGCCTGGGTGGATAAATGGAAGGGTATTGCATGGCGGTGGCAGGCTTCCACGACAGCCATGTCCCAGCAGATGATTGCATCGATGCCGGATGCCGCTGCGGCAGCAACGGTTCGGTCGAGGGTTTCCAGTTCGCTGTCGTAGATAACGGTGTTAAGGGCCAGGTAGCTTTTTGCCCCGAAAGCACTGCACAGTTCTGCGAGTTCCGGGAAGTCGCCAGCTGAAAAGTTGCGGCTGGCCTGGCGCATGTTATAGCCTTCAGCGCCGAAGTAGACTGCGTCTGCTCCTGCCTGGAGCGCAGCCTGGAGTGCTGTCCTGTCGCCTGCAGGGGCGATGAGTTCCGGTGTTCGAAAGAGATCCATGGTAGAGGAGTATACGTTCCGGGAAGATGGTTTCAAAATAGGGTGGTAAAATCCCTATATTGACTTTTATCATTTTTTCCTGGAACGCTCTATCCATTCTGGTACGCTTTTATGAACGAACGACTGGTTTCCCGACTTCTTATTGCCCTTTCGGCATTGCTGATCATTGCCGAACTCGCTCTCGTCCTGCTCTACGGTGTCAGGCTGGACATGCTTCTCCTGCCGGTGATCTGCTATGTTGGTGGCGTGGGGATGCTCATGGGCTTCACCTACCTGAAGGGCAAGCGTCCCGAAGTGGAATCGGTTTCCATGCGTCGCCAGCGTGCGATGCAGGATGAACTGGTCCGTAAACGCCTCGAGGGGTATGAGGTTGACGAGGAGTTCCTGCCCGGAGGAAAGAAAAAACGCCCGTCGGTAAAACCGGCCATGACACCTCCGCCAGCGACCTCTTCACCCAGTTCCCCGGCATCTGCATCAAGTGGAATGCCGGAAGAGGATCCGTTTCAGGATGTGGAGCCATACCTCAGGGAACTTGCAGAATCGTTCGGTGGGTATTCCATCATGATTCAGCGGGTCCTTTCGATGGATGATGTTTCCTACAAGCGGATGCTCTACAGCCTGGGCATGGAGATGATGGATAGGGAGGCTTTTCTTGCGCCGTTGAAATCTGCGATGGAAAAGATTGTGCGAAAGCAGGGTTCCTCACTGCGTTCATCACTCGACCACGAGGGCATGGAGTCCTATATTTCCGATGTGCTGGCTGGACGTGACACTTCCCCCGGCCAGGGAGGCGGGACTATAGATCTCGGCCGTGACGTGCCTCCTGCCGGTCCAGGTACGCCACCTTCGGAGTTTTCCCATAATCCCCGTTCTGTGCTTGACCAGTTCAAGCGCTCGCTGAAAAAGCCATGAGCAGTCACCCACAGCCCTCTGCTGCGTCGAAAGCCCTGGTTTCTCGTTGCAGAAAGCTTCTTATGAAGAAATATCGGGACCGTGAGGGGCTGTTTATTGCCGAAGGTCTCCGTACGGTTGAGGAGCTGCTTCGCCAGATGCCAGACATAGGCTACCTTGAGGCGCTTCTTGTGGAGCCAGCCCTGGTCGATGGTCTTGTGGCCAGGTTTCCGACTGTAAAGGATAAGGTTTTCCTGCTTTCAGCGGGTGATTTTTCATCGCTGTCAGGCACAAAAACCTCCCAGGGAGTCATAGGCGTGTTCAGGAAGCCTGCCCGGCCCTGGGTTCCCGGATCGGGTGACGGAAGGTCCCTGGTTGTCGCACTGGATGATATCCAGGATCCAGGCAATGTGGGTACGATACTCAGGACTGCAGCATGGTTTGGTGCGGAAGGGATACTGTGCAGTAAGGGTACGGCCGATGTGTTCAATCCCAAGGCCGTACGTTCAAGTGCCGGGAGCATCTACAGTACAGGGATCCTGGATTGCCAGGACCTTGCGGGGCAGTTGCGACTGTTGCAGGAGAAAGGGTATCGGGTCGTCTCGGCATCACTTGGCGGGACGGATCTCCGTGCGGTCAGCAACTGGCCGGACCAGCTGGTGCTTGTTATAGGTAATGAGGCAAACGGGGTATCTCCTGAGGTTGAAGCGCTTTCTGATTCCCTGCTCGTGATTCCCCGCCTTTCTCCGGATGAACGGGTAGAATCCCTGAATGCTGCTGTTTCTGCGGCTGTCTTCCTTACCCGTATCACCCTGCAGGATCAGCCGGCAGCAAGTATGGGGTAGTCGAGATACCGGGCAAGTTCTGCAGATTTTCCTTGGTGAGCCACAGGGGATCCCTTTGCGATAACCAGGGTTCCCCGTTCAGTCATCCCGATGCATTGCGCCAGGCGCATCGGGTCGTTCCAGGGCACGGGGTGAATCGTGATCCTTTCATGCCGTTCCGGCATAAGGATCCTGGCTTCCTGTTCAAGGCGTTCCACATCCCTTGCTGCCGATGATCCCGTGACAAATATATGCAGTTCGACTCCCGGAGGGGCGAAGAGTGCTGCGGCTTTCAGTGCCCGTTCTGCATGCGGTGAACCATCGTTGACAATAAGGAACGGATCGGTCGGAGAGGCATCTTTTTTCCAGAGCAGTACCGTACTTTCGGGTTCCTCGAGCAATGCCATTGCGGTGGAGCCGAGGTGCTGGCAGCAGGAGGCCCCGGTGCCCTTCCTTCCTGCAGCAGTGAGCAATGCAGCACGGGATATGGAGGTGAACAGGGTTGCGGGATTGCCCTGTTCTTCCCTGAAATCTATCGGCACCTCGCAGGTGATGGCCATGTCGGCAGCCAGTCGGGCTGGTAGAGGATCGGTCTTGTCATGAGCCAGGGCATGCAGGGCCAGGACAGGCCGCTGTAGCATTGCTGCAAGCCTGGCTGTTGCTTCAAGTGCGGCAAGGCTGTCGGGTGACCTGTCAAGTGCTGCGACAAGCTGGGTACGTGGGTCGGTATTCATGGTTTTTTTCGTAATGTATACAATGGAGAGCTTTAAACCACATTATGGCGGCTTGCTGAAGGAGCTGCAGGCGGTGCATGCATCCGGCAGGACTCGTAGTATTGTGTGGCGGCGCCGTCAGCTGTGTGCTCTCAGGCGGTTTCTGGTTGAACGAGAGACGGATATCTTTGCTGCCCTTGAGGCTGATGTTGGCAAGCCCCGGCATGAGGCCTGGTTTACTGAAGTAAGTTACCTCCGTCATGAAATCTCTTATGCCCTGAAAAACCTCGGGAGATGGATGCGTTCCCGTCATGTATGGACCCCACTGGTCTACCAGCCCGCGTCAAGCTCTGTTATCCCTGAACCCTGCGGTGTGGTGCTCATCCTTTCAGCATGGAATTACCCCCTGCAGCTTGCCCTTGCCCCAGTTATTGCTGCACTTGCAGCCGGAAATTGCGTGGTGCTGAAGCCTTCCGAGCAGGCACCGGTTACCAGTGCCCTGGTTGCTGATGTCCTGCACTCATACCTTGACAGGGATGCTGCCAGGGTTGTCGAGGGAGGAGAGGGCGTGGCTGCATCGCTGGTCGGGCTGCCCTTCGATCACATATTTTTTACCGGCAGTCGCGATGTAGGGCGCAAGGTGCTGCAGGCTGCAGCCGGAAATCTTGTTCCTGTAACCCTGGAGCTTGGAGGCAAGAATCCATGTATCGTTGACAGGGGAGTCGATCTCGGTGTAGCGGCCCGCAGGATCGTATGGGCAAAATGCATCAATGCCGGCCAGACCTGTATCGCTCCTGATTACGTATTGGTTCATAAGGATGTTGAAGCTTCTTTTCTCGATGAGCTCAAGGAGGCAATGCTCGGGATGTATGGCCCTGATGCTTCGATGAGTCCGTCGTATGGCAGGCTTTCTCCCCATAATGCAGAGCGTATCAGCTCCCTGATGCAGGGGTGCCGGATCGTTGCGGGGGGAAGGGTTTCTGTCCGGGACGGGTATGTCGAGCCTACGGTGTTATCGGGTGTTTCTGTTGATTCTCCCGTCATGCGTGAGGAGATTTTCGGGCCACTTCTTCCGGTGATTCCCTTTAGTTCTCAGCAGGAGGCCGTGTCGATTGCGTCTGTGGATCCAGCTCCCCTTGCGCTCTATCTTTTTACAGGGAGCCGGCAGCTCGAGAAGTACTACATGGAACATATACGCTCTGGAGGAGTCGGTATCAACGACCTGCTCTTCCAGGCTGCAATACCCTCCCTGCCATTCGGAGGGATCGGGTACAGCGGTATGGGACGGTATCACGGTAAAGCGGGGTTCGATCTCTTTTCACACCAGAGAACTGTGCATAAAAAGGGGCTGTTTCCGGAAAACAGGCTTCGCTACCCTCCAGGCGTGACTGCAAGGTTCAGGCTGCTGAAATGGCTGTTCAGTCTATGGAAATGAATTTTCGGAGCTTGTGGGCATTGCTTTGCAGCAGTTTTTTTATGAAATTTACTTTGTAATGGCAGCCCCCACTTGCTGTCGGAGATGCTGGTTACCAGTTCAACTTATCACATGTAATGGAGAAAATGATGAAGAAAACCGCTATGGCGGCACTTGCTGCCGTGATGCTGACGTTTGGTCCTTCTTCTTATGAAGCCGAGGCTGCAGATCCCTATGCAAGGATCGGGATAGGTCCGGGATTTATGTCGGATTCTGAAGATGGTACAGATGTTGAATACAAAACCGGGGTAGCTGTTAACGGAGCAGTAGGGCTTGATGGGGGTCTTTACCGTGTTGAAGGCGAAATCGGCTACCAGGAAAACAAGATCGATAGCTGGGCTGGTCTTGATGTGGATGGAGATGAGGTCAGCATGCTGTCATTCATGGGGAACGGCTACATTGACCTGGAAATGCCGGGTTCCCTGGTCACACCTTACCTGATGGGCGGGATCGGCGTAGCAAACGTTGATTTTGACGATACCCTGGCTGGCGACCCGGATAGCGATACCGTATTTGCCTGGCAGCTCGGAGTTGGTGTCGGGTTCCAGCCTCTTCCCAGGGTGACGGTTGATATCGGATACCGCTATTTTACAACTGCTGACGTCGATGCCGGTTTGGCAAGGGATATAGAGATCGCGAGCCATGACATCCTTGCCGGCGTACGTATTACGCTCTGATGTGAGGACAATGCTGGAACAGTGGCTGAACAGTTACAAGGAGGAAGAACATGCCTATAGAGAAACTGCGGAATTTCCTTGATGTAAAGGGTGTGGAGTACCACACCATCAGCCACCAGCCGGCCTACACTTCTCAGGATAGTGCGGCATCAGCCCATATCCCGGGAAGGGAGATGGCTAAGACAGTCATGGTAACCATTGACGGAAGGCTTGCCATGGCTGTCCTGCCAGCACTCTGCAGCCTCGATTTTGCCAAGCTTGCTTCGGTAGCAGGCAGCGATGATGTCAGGCTTGCATCGGAGGATGATTTCGCTGACATGTTTCCCGGTTGCGAGGTTGGCGCTATGCCTCCGTTCGGCCACCTGTATGGTATGAAAACCTATGTGGACCCGGAGTTGGCCGAAGACAGGGAGATCGTGTTTACTGCCGGATCACATCAGGAGCTCCTGCGGATGCTCTACAGGGATTATGAGCGCCTTGAACAGCCGGTTATCACGCCTCTTTCTGTATCGGACCGTTAGCTTGTTGAACGGTGCCCGACATACACCTCGTTTTCGATCTATTCATGAAACTCTACAGGCTGTCTTGCGGTATGCTGAGGCGTTTTTGCCGGTGATACAGCCGGCTCTTTTTTTATATTGCCACGTAGGGCGGTTAGCCTGTTGCAGAATATAGTCTGAAATTATTGCGTTGTATGAAGATAGCGTTTTACGCGGGAACCTATGTGAAAAACAAGGATGGTGCAGTCAGGAGCATGTACCAGCTGGTAGCATCTTTCCTGAAGGCAGGACACGAGGTCATGGTCTGGTCTCCCGATGTACATGAGCATGACAGCCATGACCATCCGGTTGTGAAGATGCCGTCTGTACCTATTCCTCTTTACCCTGATTACAAGCTTGGTTTTTATTCTTCTGCTACGGAGAAGGAACTGGACAGGTTTGCCCCTGATATCGTTCATATTGCGACTCCCGATATCATAGGGCATAATTTTCTGAAGTATGCCAACAAGCGCAATATTCCGGTAGGTTCGGTCTACCATACAGATTTCCCATCCTACCTCAGCTATTACAGGATAGGGTTTCTCGAACCAGTTGCATGGCGCTATCTCCGTTCGTTTTACAACCGGTGTGACATTCTGTTCGTCCCTTCGTCTGAAATGAAGTCAAAACTCGAAGCGCAGGGTATCGAGCGTATGGGGACGTGGACGAGGGGGATCGACAGGGCGCTGTTTTCACCTGCCCGCCGCTCTGAAAACCTTCGCGAGGCATGGGGTGTGGGCAGGAGAAAGGTTATCGCCTATGCCGGGCGCTTTGTATGGTATAAGGATATACAGGTCGTGATGGATGTGTACAGGAAATTCAGGGAGGGGAGACATGCTGATGACGTGTTGTTTGTCATGATCGGATCAGGCCCTGAAGAGGAAGAGTTGCGCCGGCAGATGCCGGATGCCGTGTTTCCAGGCTATCTTTCCGGAGAGGCCCTTCCCGAAGCTTATGCAAGCAGTGATCTTTTTCTTTTTCCATCAACGACGGAAGCTTTTGGGAATGTCGTGCTCGAGGCCGCCTCTACCGGGTTGCCGTCCGTCGTGTCTGATGAAGGCGGCTGCCAGGGGATTGTTGGGCAGTCAGGAGCAGGGTTCGTGGTTCCGGCCAGGGATACCGAGGCATTTTATGCCCGGTGTGTCGAGCTGATCGAAGACAGTTCCCTTTACGAGGAGTTGCGCAAGCGAGGGCTGGAGTACGCTGCAAGCCAGTCATGGGATGTGATCAATGGCAAGGTCATTGACAGGTATCTCGAGCTTGTGGATCGCCGCTGAGCTATTTCAACCTTTTTGCGTTGTCAATTGCCATGACGCCGTTACACTCATCCAATCCTCGATCCGGGGAGAGAGGGCAGCAGGATCTTCAGATGCCTGGAAGCGTCCTGAATTCCATTCTCGAGAATACTCCCGATGTGATCATCTATCTTGATCGCGAGCAGCGGGTTATCTACATGAACAGGCCTTTTCCAGGGTATGACAAGGCTCCTCAGATCAATAGCCTCTTTTGTGACTCTCTCCTGCCTGAGCATCGGGAAATATATCGTGAAGAGATCTTCAGTGTCTTCCGTACGGCTGAGTCACTGACGAGGGAGAAGTGGATTGTCGATCCTCATGGCAGGAAGCATTACGTACAGATGCGCTGCACTCCCTGTGTGGAAAACGGCGAGGTATCGGCCGTAGTTGTTGTGGCATCCGATAGTACCCCCCGAAAAAAAATCGAGGAGCAACTCAATGCCACGTACGAAAGGATTGAGAAGGTCAATCGTTTTCTCGTTGGTCGGGAGGCGAGGAATATGGAGCTGAAAAGGGAGGTTGACCAACTGCTTTCAGGTTCCGGTCGTAAGGCTAAATACGGGACCGATGCAATCGGGGAAGAGCTTGTCAGCGGTCTTTTCAATGAGAGTGGGGAGACTGTTGCCTGCTTTACTGATGAAGCTATTCTGAACGATGTTGACCCCGGACAGGTTATTCAGTCCCAGCGGGATGCGCTCATGAGCCTCTTGCACGATGCCAATCTTTCGCAACATGATCTCATAGAGGTTAACCGGAAGCTTGAAGACGCTGTCAGGAGTTCTCAGCGCATGGCTGCAAGGGCAGAGGCTGCCAGTCGGGCAAAGAGTGAGTTTCTTGCCAATATGAGTCATGAAATCCGTACACCTCTCAATGGCGTGATCGGCATGACTGATCTTCTTCTGGATTCATCGCTTACCAGTGAGCAGCTGAAGTATGCCGAGATGATAGGCATCAGTGCACGAAACCTGCTGCGACTGGTAAGCGATATTCTTGATTTTTCAAAAATCGAGGCGGAAAAGATGGAGCTGGAGCATGTGGAGTTCGACCTGCTTGTCATCCTTGAAGAGGTTGTTGAGATGTTTGTCTACAAGGCAAGCCAGGACGGGATCGACCTGGTGTTCATACCAGATTTAGCTGTGCCGTTCATGCTTAAGGGCGATCCAGCGCGCCTTCAGCAGATACTGGTGAACCTGGTCAGTAATGCGGTGAAGTTCACGTCTGACGGAGAGGTATCACTTTCGGTAGCAGTCGAGGATGAAACACCGAGCTCAGTAACCCTTCGTTTCTCGGTTTCCGATACAGGTATAGGTATAGACGAAGCAAGAAAAGAGGCTATTTTCGCTCCGTTTACCCAGGCGGATGGATCAATGGTCAGGAAATACGGCGGTAGCGGGCTCGGACTTTCGATTTCGACAAACCTCGTCAGGATGATGGGAGGGGAGATTCATCTTGAAAGCACTGCAGGAGAGGGGAGTACGTTCTGGTTCGATATAGTATTCGAAAAACAGCCAGAGCAGGATGCTGGCCGAAGGCCGGGACGTGATCTCCTTGCCGGGCACCGGATGCTGGTCTTCAGCCAGGATGAGCTATGTTCGAAACAGATGAACCTCTTTTTTGATTCCTGGGGGGTAAAGCATACGCATGCCAGGAACTACAGTGAGGCTATGTCTGTACTTGGCGAGAGCTCCATGATACCTGATATCATCCTTTTCGTTGAGCAGGAACACAATGGCCTAGAGGAGGCTGAGCGGTTGCTGCATGCCTTGAAGTCTTCGACAGACCTCCAAAGGATACCGCTTGTTTTTCTGCAGCAGGTTGGTGCAGGGGTAGGGCCGCTTCGGGAGCTTGCCGGTCGTTCAGCCATGTTTATCCACAGGCCACTCAGGGAAAAGAGTTTTTACAGATTCCTTACAGGCGCTCTCCGGCTTGATCCCGGCCAGCTAGAGGTGGCAGAACCACTCCTCCCGGCAGCAAAGCCCCAAAGCAGCAAGGGAGTGAACATATTGCTTGTTGAAGACAGCCGGGTCAACCAGATGGTGGTTGATGCCATGCTGCAGCGCGAGGGCTACTCTGTTGACATTGTCGACAATGGCAGAAAAGCCCTTGAGGCAATGAGCAGGAACGACTATGACCTTGTGCTGATGGATTGCCAGATGCCGGAAATGGATGGATTTGAAGCAACAGGGGCGTTGAGATCGGGAGCCTGTGGCGAACATGGCAGGCAGGTGCCGATTATTGCGATTACCGCCAATGCTATGCGTGGTGAAAAAGAGCGATGTGTGCATGCCGGCTTTACTGACTATATCGCCAAGCCTGTTCGCAAGATGCAGCTTATCGATATTCTCGAAAAACATCTTGCGACGGGTGCAGAAGTAGGCTGTAATGCGGAAATTTTCGCAGAATCAGAATTTCTTGACCGTTTGCAGAACGACCGGGAGATTGCCAGTGTTATCATGCAGAGTTTCCTTGATGAAGCTCCGGTTTTTCTTGAAAAGCTGCGCCAGGCTGTGGCAATGGCTGACTGGTCACAGGCCAGGTTGCAGGCCCATTCGCTCAAGGGGGCAGCGCTCAATGCAAGCGCAGTCCGCCTTGCCCGGCTGGCTGCTGAAGCCGAAAATACTGCAGTATCATCAGTGCCGCAAGAGTGTACAGGTTTTCTTGATGACCTGGAGGAGGCTTTTGAGCATTTTCGCAAGGAACTGCGGTTATCGTCGTTTGGATTATAGCACTACCTAACAAGCAAGAGTAGAAGATCCTCAGGTTATGAAAACAGGTTTTATAGGATTGGGCAAGATGGGTATGAATATGGTTGCCGGATTGCTCGATCACGGACATGAGGTCCTGGTCTACGACCTGGCCCAGTCAAACGTGCAGGAGGCTGCGGGTATGGGAGCCGTGGCTGTTGATTCCCTCCCGGCCATGGTGTCGGAACTTGAATCTCCCAGGGTGCTGTGGATGATGGTGCCGGCAGGCAAGCCTGTGGATACGACCATGGAAACCCTTTTGCCTCATCTTTCTGCAGGTGATATTCTCGTAGATGGCGGGAATTCCAATTACCGTGATTCCATGAGGCGTGCCGGGGAGGCTGAGCGACACGGCGTGCTCTTCCTCGATATCGGGACCAGTGGCGGTCTTGAGGGCGCAAGGCATGGAGCCTGCATGATGGCAGGAGGCAGCCAGGAAGCTTACCGGCAGATAGAACCGCTTATTCGTGACATGTGTGTGGAAGGCGGTTACGGGTATATGGGCCCCAGTGGTGCCGGTCATTTTGCCAAGATGGTTCATAATGGTGTTGAATACGGTATGATGCAAGCGATTGGCGAAGGGTTCGACATACTTGAATCCTCACCCTTTGCGTTTGACCACGGCGAGGTGGCCCGGGTATGGTCGCATGGTTCGGTGATCCGCGGATGGTTGATGGAACTTGTTCTCAGGGCTTTTGAGAAAGATGGCGGGCTTGATTACCTCAGCGGGGAGATTGCCGATTCCGGTGAGGGAAAGTGGACCCTGGAAGCTGCCCTGGAAGAGGAGGTGTCGGTGCCGGTCATAGCTGCAGCGCTGTTCAGGCGCTACAGATCCCGTTCACACGACAATTTTTCAGATAAGGTGGTTGCCGCTTTGCGCCATGAATTCGGTGGCCATGGTTTTAGCAGTAAAAAGTCATGAGTGCAAATTTTACCCTGGTGTTGTTCGGGGCTAACAGCGACCTTGCTGCCCGCAAACTCTTTCCTTCTATTTTCCAGCTCTCCCGTTGGGGTCAGATGCCTGAAAAATATCGCATCATAGGTCTTGGTCGTCCTCAGAAGGCCCACGATGAGTTTCGCAAGGAGGTTCGTCGAAAGATAATGGCCCATGCCCCCGACACGGTGAAGGATGAAGCGGAGCTTGAGGCGTTCAGCAGCAACCTTTTTTATGTGCGCCACGATCTTGCAGCAGGAGAAGGGCTCGAGGACCTGCGCCGGGAGGTGATGCGTGGAGAAGGACAGGCTGAAACCTGTCAGAACATTCTTTTTTACCTTTCAACGCCTCCAAGCCTTGCGCCTCGCATTATAGGGAGTATCGAAGCTGCCGGATTGGGCGGAAGGGGAGCTTCAGAGTGCGGGGGATGGCGGAAAATTATCCTGGAGAAGCCGTTCGGGCATGATCTGCAAAGCGCCAGGGAACTCAACAGGGCCGTGCGCAAGGTATTTCACGAGGAGCAGATTTACAGGATAGACCATTACCTCGGTAAGGAGCCCGTGCAGAATATTATCGTGTTCCGTTTTTCGAACGGCATGTTCGAGCCGATCTGGAACCGTCATTATATCGACAATGTCAGGATTACCATAGCTGAAGATTTCGGGATTCGCGACAGGGGGGCGTATTACGAGGAGTCCGGACTGCTTCGCGATATTATCCAGAATCATGGCTTGCAGTTGCTGGCATCGGTAGCTATGGAGCCTCCGGTCGACCTTTCCCCGGATGCTGTCCGTGATGAGAAAGGAAAGGTGTTCCGTTCCGTGCGACTGTTTACGCCTGAGTCTGCTTCCAGGGATGTGATTCTCGGCCAGTACGAAGGGTATCACGAGGAGGATCATGTAGCTCCCGATTCCAGGGTGGAGACCTTTGCGTCGGTCAAGTTTTTTGTCGATAACTGGCGATGGATGGGAGTGCCATTCCATATCAAGGCAGGCAAGAACCTTGCAGAGACGGTGACAGAGATTGTCATTACCTTCAAATGTCCTCCGCAGAATTTTTTCGGTCCTCCGGGAAGCTGCAGTTACACTGCAAACCAGGTTGTCATCAGGATACAGCCGGAAGAGACCATAGCGATCCGTTTTGGAACAAAGCGGCCCGGGGAGTCGATGGTGACTGATCCGGTTTACATGAAGTTCGACTACAAGGCTTCATTCAGTAATGCCGGGCTGACACCTTATCACCGTCTTCTGCTTGATGCCATGTCAGGTGACCAGATGCACTTTATCAGGGATGACGCCGTGGAGAGCAGCTGGGCTGTTATAGACAGTATCAAGTCGTCGCTGCCCGATATGGAACCCTACCCCTATGCTGTCCATTCCTGGGGGCCGGAATCGGTTATCCAGGTCAGGAGCTAGGAGCCGATGAACCAGTGGAGGGTTCCTTTAGAAGGAGCTACCATTCCTGCAGGCACCCGGGGCTTTCGGCCGTGCATAATCTCTTCAGCTAGCAGGGTTTTTTCCTGTCCCGGGACATAGAAGATGATGGCATCAGCGTTGTTGATTACCGGCAGTGTCAGCGTGAGGCGATGGCGGGGTGGCATTGCCTCGGGGGCCGTGGCCGCAGTTACCCACGAGCTCTTTTCATTGAGTGCTCCGGGATCTCCCGGGAAGAGCGAGGCCGTGTGACCATCAGGTCCAAGCCCGAGAATGATGATGTCAAAGACAGGCAATTGCTTGCGCATACGATCCCGGAACGCGTTCTGTAATTCCTTGCTGTATTGTTCGGCAGCCTGCATAACGTTTCCGGTTACGTGAGGCATGGGGTGGATATTGCTTTCGGGGATCGCTATCCTGTCTATCAGCTCTTCTTTCGCCATCCGGTAGTTACTTTCCAGCGCCTCGGGAGGAACACACCGTTCATCACCCCAGTAGAGCTCTGTCTGTTGCCATGGCATAACATCCTCAGCAGGCATCGCCAGTCGGGAGAGATGGCGGTAGAGCTTGCGGGGTGAGTTTCCTCCCGATAGGGCAATCGAGCAACTTCCGTGCGTTGCGACCGCCTTGTTTGCAAGGGATACAATACAGGCTGCTGCTGCCGTCACGAGCTGTGCTTCAGGTGCCTTCGTGCATGTGGTACGTGGCTGCATAGTCATTCAGGGAAGTCTTGTTGCTACTTCAACGATATGTGCGGCTGTGAAACCGAATTCTTCCTGTACTCTTGCTCCGGGGGCTGACGCACCGAAGCGCTCCACGCCGATGATGCTCCCTTCGTCACCCGAGAAACGGTGCCAGCCGAAAGGCGAGGCCGCTTCTATGACAACCCTGCGACGGATGGATGGGGGGAGTACCTCGTTACGGTACTCCTGTGCCTGGTTGAGGAACAGCTCTATGGAGGGCATGGAGACTACCCGTGTCGGTACTCCTGAATCTTCCAGTATCTTCCGGGCTTCGAGGGCAGGATGAACTTCTGATCCTGTAGCAATCAGGATGACCGGTTTTCCTCCTCCTCCGGATGCGCTGCCCCAGTCGGCGAGAATATATCCACCTTTGGGTAGGCCATCTGCTACAGGGTACAAACGTTCATCGAGCACTGGCAGTGACTGGCGCGAAAGTACCAGTGCAACGGGGCCTTTCCGGGTGAGGGCAGTACTCCATGCAGCCCGGGTCTCATGTGCATCAGCAGGTCGGATAACTGTCATGCCAGGGATCGAACGAAGCATGGCCAGCTGTTCGACAGGTTGGTGCGTAGGCCCGTCTTCACCTACGGCAATACTGTCGTGAGAGAAGATAAAGGTGACTGGCAGCTGCATGAGTGCCGAGAGGCGCAATGCAGGTTTCATATAGTCAGCGAAGACAAGGAAGGTCGATCCATAAGGCCTGATCGGGCCGGATAGAGCCATCCCGTTAAGGATAGCTCCCATGGCGTGCTCGCGTACTCCGAAGCGGAAGTTCGTGCCTGCATAGCTGTCGGGGGTAAAATCTCTTGCATTGCTGATCACTGTGCCGGTTGACGGGGCAAGGTCCGCAGATCCTCCCAGAAGGAAGGGGAGCAATCCTGCAAGGGAATGAAGTACTTCCTGCGATGCTTTGCGCGTTGCAAGGGGCTTGTCCATACTGAAAGATGGCAGATGGCGTTGCCAGCCTCCAGGCATTGTGCCTCGAGAGGCATCTGCAAACTCTTTTGCGCTGTCGGGATGAACGTTGTTGTACGTATCCCATAGCTGCGACCATGCAGCTTCGAGTTTTTTCCCTTTTGCAACCGCAGCTCCCATGTGGGTCTTCACGGCGTCCGGAATGTGAAAAGAGCTCTCTTCCGGGAATCCGAAACGCTGTTTTACCAGTTTCAGCTCATCAGGGCCGAGCGGTGAGCCGTGTACGTCTGCTGTTCCCTGCTTGTGCGGGCTGCCGAATCCTATGGTTGTTCTGACCTTTATAAGGGTCGGACTGCCGTTTCCCTTTCCGGCTTCCAGCAGTGCATGTTCTATTGCTTCGAGGTCGTTGCCGTCATCGACGTGCAGTACGTTCCATCCGTATGCCTGGAATCGGGCTGTCGTGTTTTCGGTAAACGCGAGCCTGGTGGAGCCTTCGATCGATATGCTGTTGTCGTCGTAGAGACAGACAAGGTTCTGGAGTCGGAGGTGGCCGGCAATCGAGGCGGCTTCAGAAGAGATTCCCTCCATGAGGTCGCCGTCGCTGCATAGTGCGTAAACATGGTAATCTATGGGGGCCATTCCCGGCCTGTTCATCCTGGCGGCACAGTACTGTTCAGCGATAGCCATGCCTACGGCATTTGCAAATCCCTGGCCAAGCGGCCCCGTCGTGGTTTCAACGCCACAGGTGTGCCGGTATTCGGGGTGTCCGGGTGTTCGGCTTCCCCACTGACGGAAATTTTTCAGTTCCTCAAGGGGAAGGTCGTAGCCCGTCAGGTGGAGCAAGGCATAAAGCATTGCCGAGCCGTGCCCTGCAGAGAGCACAAAGCGATCTCTGTTCAGCCATTGCGGATGAGCTGGATTGTGCTTCATGACCTTTGTCCACAGGACATAGGCCATTGGCGCAGCACCCATTGGCAGTCCGGGATGTCCCGATCCCGCTGTTTCCACCATCTCCGCTGCCAGGATGCGTATGGTATTTACTGCCAGGTCATCGATAGGATCGTGCCGCATGGTCTCCTCCTCTCTTTTTCGTAATATAAAAGAAAAGAAAACCAGATCCTTCATGCCACTTATAGATGGCTACGGGGTGCTTTCGGGCACGCTTGATAACTATGCCTGTGACAGCGGAAGAGACCCGGCGGAATATTACCACTGCCATCTCTATATCCAGGCAAACGCGAGGCGATATCGTTGTGCGATAGACCTCGATACGCGGCGCCAGGAAGACCGCCTGCACTGGAGGATCGTTCGTACCGACGGGAGTGCCTTGCAAAACGTTGCCCGGCTTGAGCCCGGTTGGCACAATCTTCCATCAGAACCCGGATCGGGCGCGCTTGATTACCTGAGGAGCCCCGAGCTTCGCCCTACCCGGGAGCGTGTAGCTGCTTCGGGTACCGGTATGAACGGGCTTTTCAGCCAACTAGACTCTCCCTGGGTATACGGCTCCAGCCAACACGCTTTACAGGAACTCGAACCGCTGCTGCTTTCGGCAAGGCGGCTCTTTGTTTTCGGAGAACCGTTCCGGGTCGGTCTTGGTGTGCATAATATTCACCAGAACCAGGGGGATCCGCTGAGCAGCCGTTGGTCACGGGAAAACGGGATATGGCAGGATGGTGCTGTTGCGCTATTGGGGCATGATGGCAACGCGGCATTCTTTATGGTGCGCTTCAAGCACCAGGCGTTTTTTACCGATGCCGAGGGGCATCCTGCCTGAAATCCAGGGATGCTATATCCTCAAAGGAGAACTGTTGCGAGCTGTTGGCGTGCCCGGGTATGTTCGTCGGCTGTCAGTGTACGCTGCAGGGGTAACAGGAACTATTATGTGATCAGTTTGTTTTATAGTATACTTGTACATGCGCTGGAATTATATTTCTGTTGCCATATATGAGGAAAGAGATCCTTGATCGCTATGCTACGTTGCCTGATGGCAGGGTTGTCATAGATATAGCTACCTCACGGGTTGAAGATCTGTTCGAGGATTTCGAGAAGATGACTCCATTCCACAAGAAAGACCTGCAGCCCGACCTGGCAGAGTACCTGGCAGGATGTGCAAAGGAACTTGGTCATCATGATTTCATGATACGCCTTTCTTTTTCTTCGTTGCCCGACAGGGATGCCGGTGAACGGGTAGTGCACTCGATAAGGGAGTATTTTCGTTACCGGGTCATGCTACAGCATGCCGATATGGCTCACATGTCGCGACGTTCTGCTATGCTGCTGTTGCTCGGAATAGTGCTTTTGGTTGCTGTCATCAAGCTGGGGGGCTTGCTTCCGGCTGAACCCTCGTTGATTGAAACCCTTTTCTACGAGGGATTGACTATAGTTGCCTGGATTGCAATCTGGGAATCGGTCGCCGGATTTTTTACAGGCTGGTTTCCTGCATATTCACGGAAGCGGATATACTCCCGCCTTTCCGGATCTGAGGTGAGTATTAATGGAAAAGGTGATGATGATAACAGCTTTCTGGATGAGCCCCGGAACGTACACTAAAACAAGATGATATGATAAGAAAATCAGCTGGAGTTCTTTTTAGTCTTTGTATTGCATTGGCGTTTTCGGTAACCGGAGTGAATGGCGCAGGCGTGCCGTGGCGTGATCGTGCCACTGAACTCTACAGGGTTCCTGAAATCCGGAAAGCTATGGATTTCCAGAGCCTGAGTATGGCAGTAGAAGGATACGAACGTTTGAGAAGAGATGGGGTTATCGGTAATGACGCCGTGCTGACCATCATCGAGTACCAGAAGCTTTCAGTTGAAAAACGGCTTCATGTCGTGGATATGAAAAAAGGGGCGTTGCTGTTTTCGACCCTGGTGGCTCACGGGCGCAACAGTGGCGGGAACAGGGTTACGGCGTTTTCCAACGAGTCGGGTTCCTACATGAGCAGTGCCGGTTTTTTTGTTACCGGCAAGACCTACCAGGGTAAGCACGGCTATTCCCTTCGTCTCAAGGGCTTGGAGAAAGGACTGAATTCCAATGCAGAATCCCGGCATATCGTTATGCATGCAGCTGATTACGTTTCCCGTGACTTTATCAGGGATAACGGTCGCCTTGGCAGGAGCCTTGGTTGTCCTGCACTTCCTGAAAGCCGTTCTCGGGAGGTGATTGACAGCATCAAAAACGGTTCATGCCTGTTTGTCTATTCCCCCCTTGTCAATTCCGGTATCGCCCTTGGCAACGGAGGCGCCGGGACGAAGGAGCCTTCGTCTTAATCCCTATACAGCCTATGCTGTCGATCCTGTTTTTCCTTTTTTTTGCCTCCATGATCTCTGGGGATGCCGGAGCCGCACAGGTTCCGGTTCCTGTAGATCGTTCCATACAGTCGCATATTCAGCAGGAAGTGCTCCGGCATGATACCTTGCTGCAGGAGTTTTACCGGTTAGGGGGATACCGGCCATTATGGGACAACCCTGAACATGTGCGCACACTGCTTTCACTTGTCCGTTCTGTTGAAAACGACGGACTGGATCCCGACGACTACCAGCCATGGCGTATACAGGCCTGTCTTGATGAACACCCTGCTTCTTTGCAGGCCCAGGCGGTATGCGAACTCATGATGACGGATGCCCTTGTCAGGGTTGCCTGGCACCTGACGCATGGCAGGGTTAATCCTGAAGACCTTGATCCGCACTGGAACATACCCTACGGGGAGGAGCGTGATCTGTTCGTGAAGCGGCTGACAGATGCGGCAGAGGATGAGCGTTTGTTCCAGGTGGTTGATTCGATGCGTCCGGCTCACAGGAAATATCTCGATCTCAAACAGGCCCTCTATCGATACAGGTGCTATGAAGCTGATGGCGGATGGGAACCTGTTCCTGCGGGGCCTGTTCTGTCATTGATTGGCAGTTCTGATTCCAGGATACCCCTGCTCAGGCGAAGGCTTGCGATAACCGGTGACCTGCCTCCCGGGATTTCTGCCATTGCAGGCCCCGGTGAGGATCCCGATATATTTTCGAGCCAGCTTGTCGAAGGCGTTCGTCATTTTCAGCGGAGGCATGGCCTTGTTGTGGATGGTGCTGTAGGGCCTGAAACACTACGTGAACTCAACGTGCCGGCATCGGCCAGGACTCAGCAGATCCTGATAAACCTCGAGCGTTATCGCTGGTTTATCGGCAAGCTGGAGCCGTCGTTTCTCCTCGTCAATATTGCCGGGTTTACCCTGCATTATGTGGAGGACAACAGCTTCAGGTGGAGAACACGGGTTATTGTAGGCAAGCCTTACTGGAAAACACCGGTGTTTCGTTCACTGTTGACCCATGTGGTATTCAACCCTTCCTGGGAGGTGCCGCCTGGTATCATCAAAAAGGAGGCGCTGCCGGCACTCAGGGCCGGCCGGGATTATGCCGGGGAAAACGGCCTCGAGGTCATTGACAGGGAGAACAGGCGTGTCGATCCCGCGTCAGTGGATTGGAAACGCTATGGAGCGGGGGGGATCCCGTTCCGGCTTCGCCAGCCGCCGGGACCTGGCAATGCCCTTGGCAGGGTCAAGTTCGTGTTCCCGAACCGGCACCTGGTCTATCTACACGATACTCCAGGGAAATATCTTTTTGATCGTACCGAGCGGGCATTCAGTCATGGATGCATACGTGTTGAGCATCCCCTGGAGCTGGCAACCCTGGTCCTGGGGTCAACCATTGAGGAAGTTGACAGCTATGTGGCTTCTGGCAAGACCCGCCAGGTCAGGCTGAAAGAGCCCCTGCCGGTCTTCCTTCTCTACCTTACCGCGGTAGCCGAGGGTGACCAGGTGTATTTCAGAAGGGATATTTACAACAGGGATGCGGCACTTGCAAGGGTCCTGCAACCGCCGCATGCTCCCTGAAAGGGAGGCGGCTGCAGGACAGGTGGTGCCATCTGGCAGGGTTACGGCGTATAGTGCAGGTTCGGAGCAAGCCATTTTTCAGCTTCTCCGGTTGTTATGCCTTTGCGCGAGGCATACTCGTCAACCTGGTCTTTTTCAACGGGGCCCAGTATGAAATACCTTGCTTCCGGATGTGCGATATAGAGCCCGCAGACCGATGCCGGTGGGTTCATGGCGTATGTTTCCGTCAGGGTTATACCAGTATTGGCTTCCGCATTGAGCAGGTTGAACAGCAGGGGCTTTTCCGTATGATCCGGGTTGGCCGGGTAGCCTGGCGCCGGACGTATGCCCCTGAACTCTCCGGAGAGCAGCTGTTCGGGAGAGAATGACTCGTCCGGGCTGTAGCCCCAGAGCTCCTTGCGGACCTGGTGGTGCAGAAGTTCGGCAAAGGCTTCAGCCAGCCTGTCGGCCAGAGCCTGGGCCATGATGCGGTGGTAATCGTCATGGGCTGCTGCAAACTCCTCCATGATGTTGGGAAGTCCGTGTCCGGCAGTGACAGCAAAGCCGCCGATATAGTCCTTGACCTTGCTGGTTTCAGGTGCTATGAAATCAGCAAGTGCATAGTTTGGCTTGCCATCGGGCTGTTCGGCCTGCTGGCGAAGCGTATGCAGTGTCGTGTATTCGGCCGAACGTGTGTCATCAGCGTAGACTACGATGTCATCGCCCCTGCTTGCAGCCGGGAATATTCCAGCTACCCCTCTTGGCGCAAGTGTCTGCTCGTTCTCGAACCGGTCAAGCAATGCCTGTGCGTCGTCATACAGCTTTCTGGCTTCACTACCGAGCCGTTCGTCAGAAAGGATATCGGGCCAGGTGCCGCGCATGTCCCAGGTCTGGAAAAACGGTGTCCAGTCGATGTATGGACGAAGTTCTCCGACGGTTATATCGTCGATGACGGTAACTCCCGGTTTGCATGGAGCTTCTGGGGTATGGGGCTGTAGTATCGGGCGGTTTTTCCTTGCCTCGTCCAGTGGCAGCATCTTCCTGGCAGAGCTTCGTGCTTCATGGCGTTCGCGCATGCCTTCCTGTTCTGACTTCAGGTTCGTGATGAACTGTTCCCTGAGTGATGGGTTGACCAGGCTGTTGACTGCAGGAACGCTTCGTGATGCATCGAGGACATGCACAACCGGACCTGAATACACTGGTGCTATCTTGACTGCGGTATGCACTTTAGAGGTTGTAGCTCCTCCAATCAGCAGGGCCTGCTTCATTCCCTTGCGTTCCATTTCTGAAGCAACATGCACCATTTCTTCAAGTGAAGGCGTAATGAGCCCGGAGAGACCAATGATATCGGCATTCTCCCGTTCAGCGGCTTCGAGGATTTTTTCGCATGGCATCATGACCCCGATATCGACAACGTCAAAGTTGTTGCAGGACAGCACTACCGAGACAATGTTCTTGCCAATGTCATGCACGTCTCCCTTGACGGTGGCAAGCAGCACTTTTGCTGCCGGTCTTGAGTCTTTCTGGCGGGCTTTTTCCTCTTCGATGAACGGGATGAGGTAGGCAACCGCTTTTTTCATTACCCTGGCGCTCTTGACGACCTGGGGAAGGAACATCTTGCCTTCAGCGAACAGGTCACCGATCACGTTCATTCCGTTCATGAGGGGACCTTCAATGACGTCGAGTGGGCTCGAGTATTGTTGCCGTGCTTCTTCGATATCCTGGTCGATATACTCAACGACGCCCTTGATAAGGGCATGTTCCAGGCGCTTTTCAACGCCTGCCTTGCGCCACTCGGCTTCCCTGGCGGTGGTTTTTTCTCCCTGCGAAGCTATGGAGCCTGCAAAGTCTACGAGGCGTTCGGTTGCATCCTTGCGGCGGTTGAGCAGGACATCCTCGACTTTTTCGAGAAGTTCAGGCTCGATTTCCTGGTAGACAGCAAGCTGGCCGGCATTGACGATACCCATGTCAAGCCCTGCGTTGATTGCATGGTAGAGGAAGGCGGCATGCATGGCCTCGCGGACCGGGTTGTTGCCACGGAACGAGAAGGATACGTTGCTGATCCCTCCAGATACCTTGGCATACGGCAGGTTATCCTTGATCCAGCGGATCGATGCAATGAAATCGACCGCGTAATTATCGTGTTCATCTATACCTGTTGCTACCGTCAGGACGTTGGGGTCGAAAATGATGTCTTCAGGAGGGAACCCTACCTCTTCGGTCAGGATTCTGTATGCCCGGCCGCAGATTTCCTTGCGTCGCTCAAGGCTGTCGGCCTGGCCTTTTTCGTCGAAGGCCATGATGACGGCAGCAGCCCCGTATTCCATGATTTTCCTGGCACGTTCCCTGAAAATCTCTTCTCCCTCTTTAAGGCTGATCGAGTTAACGATGCTTTTGCCCTGTGAGCAGCGGAGCCCGCGTTCTATGACAGACCATTTCGACGAGTCGATCATGAGCGGGACCCTGGCGATTTCAGGTTCTGAGGCAATGAGGTTGACAAAGTCGTGCATCACCTGTTCTGAATCCAGCATCCCTTCATCAACGTTGATATCGATCACCTGTGCACCGTTTTCTACCTGTTCCCGTGCAACTGATAGTGCTTCGTCGTATTTTTCCTCTTTGACGAGGCGGGCGAATTTCCTCGATCCGGTGACGTTGGTACGTTCACCGATATTGATGAACCCGGTCGTGGCATTTACCATGAGAGGCTCGAGCCCCGAGAGCTGCAGCTCGTGGGATGGTTGAGGCCGCTTCCTGGGTTGCAGTGTCTGGACTGCTTCGGCAATGGATCGGATATGGTCGGGCGTGGTGCCGCAGCAGCCGCCGACGATGTTGACAAAGCCGGAGGAGGCGAAACCGGCTATCTGGGAAGCCATGTATTCCGGGCTGTCATCGTACTCGCCGAATTCGTTCGGCAAGCCGGCATTAGGGTAGACGCTGACAAAACTTTCAGCAATGTTGGAGAGGGCTTCGACAAATGGACGCATCTGTTTCGATCCCAGTGCGCAGTTGAGCCCTACACTGAGCAGGTCACGGGTATGGGCGACCGAGACCCAGAATGCTTCGGTGGTCTGTCCCGAAAGCGTACGGCCGCTGGCATCGACAACCGTACCGGATATCATGATGGGGAGGCGCTTACCGCTTTTGAGGGCATGCTCTTCTATGGCATAGAGGGCTGCCTTGCAGTTCAGGGTGTCGAATACGGTTTCTACAAGCAGCAGGTCAACGCCACCTTCGACAAGTCCCTCTATCTGTTCGCGGTAGTTGTCAACCACGTCCTGAAAACTTACTGCCCTGTAGCCGGGATTGTTGACATCAGGCGAAAGCGAGAGTGTCTTGTTGGTGGGGCCTATAGAACCAGCAACGAACCTTGGTTTGCCGGGTGTACGCTCCGTAAAAAGGTCTGCAGCCTTCCGTGCGATGCTGGCAGCCTGCAGGTTCAGTTCCTTTGTAAGGTCGGATGTTGCGTAATCGCCTTGCGAGATAGGGTTGGCATTGAATGTATTTGTTTCAATGATATCAGCACCTGCATCCAGGAATTCACAGTGGATGTCGTAAATGATCTCCGGCTGGGTCAGGACAAGGATGTCGTTATTCCCTTTAAGCGGGTGGTCATGGTCTTTGAACCGTTCGCTCCTGAAATCGCTTTCTTCAAGTTTGTAGCGCTGGATCATGGTGCCCATGGCCCCATCGAGTACCAGGATCTTTTGTTCGAGTAGGCTCTGTGGCGTTACGCTCATTATCCTTCTGGTTTATCTGCGAGGTGAATGAAAAAGCTGAATATACGCAATCATTGTCAAATCACAGACCACCTTGCCTGATACCCTGTTGGATCAACTTTTCAGGGCAAGCCACTCCCGGATATGAGCCAGTTGTTCAGGTATGATTTCATGCCCCATTCCATACTGATGGTAGGTTATGTCTTCCAGGGTGCCTGACAGCCACTCCCTGGCTTCGGTGCCGTTTTCGACAGGGAGGACATCGTCATAGGTCCCGTGCATGACGAGGAACGGCAACGTGCGGAAGTGGTCGCTCTCCAGGTTGAGTTCGTCGGCATTCTCCGGTAGCTTGCCGCTGAGCGCGATGACTCCGTTGACCAGCCCTGGTTCGTTCAGGGCAGCCAGGTAGCTCATGACAGCGCCCTGGCTGAACCCCATAAGCCAGGGTTTTCCGCCCTTGGGCAGGTAGGTGCTTGTGACTTCCCTGAGAAAATCGCAGAACTGCTCACAAGCCTGCGCGGCTTCTTTCCGGTCAACCCTGATACCTTCAGGGGTGAAGGCCAGGGGAAACCATGCATACATTTCCCGCTCGAGGGCCATCGGGGCACGTACGCTGATGATGCGGTGGCGATCGGAGACGTAGGGACCGAGCTGGTAGAGGTCCCGTTCATTGCTTCCGTAGCCGTGCAGCAGGATAAGCAGCTGTTCAGGGTCTGACGGAGATGGGGCCTGGCGTTCGAGGAAGGTGAGCTTCATGGTACTGTTTCTTGGCATGGTCGATAGTGCTCGTAGATGTTATGCGATGATTCCGCCGCCCAGTACGGTATCGTCTCTGAAGAAGACTACCGCCTGGCCGGGTGTGACGGCTTGTTTGGGAATGTCGAATACCACTTCGACCCTGTCGTTGTCTAGGGGGGTGACCCTGCAGGGGGTTTCTGTGTCTCGATATCGTATACGTGCCGATGCCCGGAACGGTTCTCCAGGGGGAGGCGTGAGCCAGTTTACATCGTGGGCGGTCAGTGTATCCTGGGCAAGTGATTCCTTGCTGCCGACATGGATCCTGTTGCCTGATGGATCGATCCTGTTGACATAGAGAGGTTCGCTGGCAGAGATACCAAGTCCTTTTCGCTGTCCTATCGTGTAGAACGGGTAGCCTTTGTGATGACCGATAATTTCGCCCCCTGCATCGATGATCTCTCCGTGACGGACCTGTGTTTCCAGTTCGGGGATCGAAGAAGAAAGAAATGCCCTGTAATCGTTGTGGGGCACAAAGCAGATTTCCTGGCTTTCTTTTTTTTCTGCAGCTTTGACCCCGAACTTGCGGGCAAGTTCCCGAACTTCGGATTTTGCCAGGTCTCCAAGCGGGAATATCGTCCTGTCGAGTTCCTCTTTCGAGAGCATCCAGAGGAAATAGCTCTGGTCCTTTGATGTATCGACACCTTTATGCAGTTCGGGTCCATCTTCTGTATGGATGATCCGTGCGTAATGCCCGGTCGCAACAAGGTTGGCCTCAAGCATTCGGGCACCGAGGAGCAGTCCTTTCCACTTGATTTCCCTGTTGCAGAGCGTGCAGGGGTTCGGTGTCCTGCCGGCAAGGTACTCATCTCGGAAGTTGGCGATGATCGTGTCCCTGAATGTCGCACTGAGGTTGAGCGTGTAGACCGGTATGTTGTATGCCGGGTTATCGCTGATGACGATCGGTGACGGTTCGAGTGTGAGGTTGTCCGGGGCCTGGTCGAGCACCCTGATGTTGAGGCCTGTGACCTGTAAGCCTTTATCGGCGAGGAGGCATGCAGCAACGGCTGAATCAACTCCACCTGAAATCCCGAGTATGACATGGTCCGAAGTCATCATGATCAGCTGAGTTTGTAATCAGGCCCTCCGCCTCCTTCCGGCGGGAGCCAGGTGATGACACCGAAGGGATCGATGATTTCACAGGTTTTACAGTGGAGGCAGTTTGCCGGGTTGAGTTTCAGGACGGGATCTGCTTCCGGATCGATTTCATAGACAGCTGCAGGACAGAAATACTGGCACGGGTTGCCGTATGTTTCACGGCAGGTTGTGCTGCATACCTGGAGCATATCTTCCCTGGTAATGTGGAGGTGGCAGGGCTGGTCCTCTTCATGCGATGTTCCTGACAGGAAGAGGGCCTCTTCCCTGGAAAGGTAGTGCGGAGAGTCTTTTTTTGGCTGTAGTGGTGGTTCCTGTCGGGATGCAGCAGGTTTTATACCCGATATTCCTGGAATGGAAAGCTTGAGTCCCGCCTTGAGCAGCCCCTTGTAGAGTCCCTCATCGAACCCTTTCCTGTAGTCACGGGAGTCCAGCAGCCCATCCTTTACAGGGGAGGCCATGAACCGTTCCCTGTAGTCATTGAGTGACGTAGTGGAAAAATCGTCTCGCTCGAGGCACGAAAAGAGGGTTTCGGCGGCCATGATACCGGACTGGAGAGCAAGATGGACCCCTTTGAGCCTTTTGAGATCAAGAAGTCCGGCGCTTTCACCGACGAGCAGGAATCCCGGGCCGTAGAGTTCCGGCATTGCATTCCAGCCACCAGAGGTGATGGTCTTGGCTCCATATTCCAGGGGACGTCCCCCTTCGAGGATGCGGGCGATCAACGGATGGGCCTTGAAAAGCTGCAGGTTTGCGTGGGGCGCGACAAGGGGAGCCTCAGGCTCAATTGCGGTGACGAAACCCATCGAGACCCGTGTGTCAGTCATGGCATAGAGCCAGCCTCCGCCATAGGTGGAGGCTGGGAGGGGATAGCCGAAGGTATGGTGCAGTTCGCCTGCCTTGAGGCGTCCGGACGGGATCTCCCATACCTCCTTGACGCCGGTTTCATATCGTTGTGATTCCTGTGCCCCATCATGGAGGTTGAAGGTTCGGGAAAGCTGGCACGTCAGCGAGCCATGTGCGCCTTCCCCGATAACAAATGCCCTGGCGTTGATGCGCATGCCCGGCTCCGATCCGGGCCTTGGCGATCCGTCCCGCCCAGTTCCCTTTGTGTCGGTGATGACAGCTTTCATGCGACCGTCTTCGATGACCGGCATTGTTGCGGCCGTAGCGCCGAGGATGGGAATGTCCAGCCGTTCAGCTTCGTCTGTAAGCGCCCTGCCAAGTTCGCTGAGAGAGATAATGATGTTGCCGTTGTTCCTGAGCGGTTCAGGTATGAACGGCAGTGCAATCCGGCGCTGGCGCGTGAGGAACCAGATGGACTCTTTACTGACGCTGGCGGTCTCTTTAAGCGAGTGTGGCGCATTCTGAGGAAGCAGCGTGGAGAGGAGCTCCGGCTCTATGACCGCACCTGAAAGCAGGTGCCCGCCCGGGTTACGGCTTTTTTCCAGGATGGCAATCTCCGCTTCAAGAGGTGTGGATGCAGTTGCATTATGCTCCCGTATCAGCTGTTGCAGCCGTATTGCTGCGCTGAGATTCGCCGGTCCGGCGCCGACAAAAACGATATCGAAGTCTATAGATTCCCTATCCTGATCCACGGTGCCGGTGTTTTCTTGAGTTCGGTTCAGAGCAGTATGCCATGCAGGAAGAATGTGGCAACGCTGAAATAGATGATGATGCCTGCGACATCAACGATGGTCGCGACGAATGGCGCGGACGAGGTGGCAGGATCAAGCCCCATTTTCTGGAGGAGCAGTGGCAGCATTGAGCCGGCAAGGGTTCCAAGGAGGACAACCCCTACAAGGGATGAGCCAACCGTATAGCCGACCGTGAGCCACTCGATGTTGAGAGTTCCGAGGATGAATGCCCAGAAAACAACCCTGAAGACACCAATGATGCCAAGTACGCTGCCAAGCGCAAGTCCTGACAGGATCTCTCGTTTCATGACCCTCCACCAGTCCTGTATAGTGATTTCGCCAAGGGCGAGAGCCCTGATAATGAGTGTCGCAGCCTGGGATCCCGAGTTTCCCCCGCTCGATATGATGAGGGGGATAAATGTTGCCAGGATGATTGCCTTGGAGAGTTCGTCCTCGAAAAACGCCATGGCTGAAGCTGTCAGCATTTCTCCCAGGAAGAGCACTATCAGCCAGACCCCTCTTTTTTTGATGACCTGCAGAAGGGGGAGGTCCATGTAGGGCTCTTCGAGTGCCTCGATACCACCGAATTTCTGGATATCCTCGGTTTCTTCCTCTTCTGCGACGTCGAGCATGTCGTCAACAGTGACGATGCCTATAAGGTAGCCGTTTGAGTCGACAACCGGGAGGGCTACCCTGTCATAACGTTTGAAGGCCTCCAGGGCGTCCTGCTGGTCCTGTGTCGCTGTCAGCGTGATGATCTTTTCCTCTGAAATGAGCTCTCTGACGATTTTGTCTGGCTGCGACAGCAGGAGCTCACGTGATGCAAGTTCGCCGATCAGCTTTCCGTAATCGTCAATGACATAGATGACGTTGAGGGTTTCACTGTCGTGGCCGTATCGGCGAATGTAGTCAAGGACCTGGGAAATGGTCCAGTTTTTCTTGACACTGATGTAGTCGGGCGACATGAGTCGGCCGACGCTGTCTTCCGAATAGGCAAGCAGTGTTTTTGCAATCTTGAACTCTTCGAAGGAGAGCAGCTTGAGCAGTTCCTGTACAACATTGCTGGGGAGTTCCTCCAGCATCTCGGTGCGGTCATCGGGAGACATGCTGTTGAGGATGTGGCTGACATCCTTCTTGGCAAGGGCCTGGAGCAGGTTCTGCTGTGCATCGAGATCAAGGTATTCGAAGGTCTGGGTTGCTGTTTCGCGTGAAAGCAGCCTGAAAAGAATCGCCTGTTCGTTGCCGCTCAGGTCCGAAATGAGTTCGGCAAGGTCTACCGGGAGCCAGTCGGTGAAAATACGCTGGAGGGCGCTGAAGTTACGCCGCTCGATCAATTCACGTATTTCTGGAAGAATTGGGGTGCCGATCATTTCCAGGTCGATTAAAAGGTGATGTGAGAAACCCTGTGACCCAACTTCGCTAAAAAAACAGAATTTTTATTCAACTTTCCAAGGCATTACGCGTCTTTTTGCAACGCTTTGTCGATGCTTTCCCAGACACGTAGGGACTCGTGGAAATATACTTCCTCCAGGGAAGTTCAGTGCTTCGGGAAATTCCTATCCTTCCGGAGGTCCCTATCTCATCCGGGAGCGGGGGTTTACCTTCTTCAAGGAAGAGCTTCGGGCTGTGAAGAAGCGAGCAGGAGTTCAGTTCCGGTCCGATGCCCATTGCCTGTGTCAGTTTTCCCGGGCCGTTGGTCAGTATGGTGCCGCTTTTCGAACCCCGGTTTCGTTCCATGGCCGCTACTCCTTCAAGCGGCTCGAGGGCCCTGAGCAGTACCGCTCCAGCTGTCCCTTCGGGTTCGGTAACGATATTCATCAGGTAATGGTTGCCGTACGTGAAATAGATGTAGATGGTTCCGGGAGATGCAAACATCGGCCTGTTGCGGGGGGTCATGCCCCTGTAAGCATGGCATGCCTGGTCTCCTTCTGCCAGGTAGGCCTCTGTTTCGACGATTTTACCCTTGAGCAGTTCTCCTCCCGGGGCGTGGTGGACAAGTACCATACCCAGGAGTTTTTCTGTCATGAGCAGGGTGGGAAGCCTGAAAAAATCCTCTTGTATTCTCAGGTTACGCATGGTATGATCCGGTGTAAGACAATAAATAAAGGGACCCTTTGTAAAAGCAGGTCTAAGTATTATAATGTAGCAAGTCATGACTGAAGATCAACAGCGCTAAACTCCTCGGTTTTCCATGGGCAGAATTATTGCGATTGCGAACCAGAAAGGTGGTGTCGGCAAGACAACTACGGCGGTAAACATTGCAGCCTCTATAGCGATTTCCGAGTTCAGGACCCTCCTGATAGACATTGACCCCCAGGCCAATGCAACATCAGGGTTTGGTCTCGAAACGGAAGACGAGATAGAAAATACCTTTTACCATGTGATGGTGCAGGGTGGCAATGTGCGTGATGCGATTCGTTCATCGCGGCTCGAGTATCTCGATGTGCTTCCATCGAATGTCAATCTTGTGGGCATGGAAGTTGAACTCGTCAATATGCGGGAGCGCGAGTATGTGATGCAGAAAGCGCTGAAGGATGTGCGGGACCAGTACGATTATATCATCATTGACTGTCCCCCTTCCCTGGGGCTCATTACGCTCAATTCCCTGACGGCTGCGGACTCTGTCCTGATACCTGTCCAGGCCGAGTATTATGCGCTTGAAGGGCTTGGCAAGCTGTTGAATACCATCAGCATCGTTCGTAAACACCTCAACCCGCGTCTCGAGATCGAAGGGGTACTCCTGACGATGTTCGATGCCCGCCTTCGCCTGGCAGGCCAGGTTGCCGAAGAGGTCAAGAAGTTTTTCAAGGACAAGGTTTACCAGACCTTCATACGTCGCAATGTCCGTCTTTCTGAAGCGCCCAGTCACGGCCTTCCCGCACTGCTCTACGATGCCCAGAGCCTGGGGTCGAAGGATTATATGGATCTTGCACAGGAAATTTTTACAAAAGACGGTAACATCAGGAAATTCAAGGCCGGCGCAAAGTAGCTGGTCGGAGCGTTGTACGCCTCAGGATAGAACATATGGCAAAAAAAGCGTTGGGAAAGGGCCTCAAGGCGCTTATCCCGGATGAAGGGTATATACAGTCGACTCCCCGTGCAGAAGAAAACGGGCATCGTGAAACAGAAGCTTCGGGCGTTATCGGGAGCGTAGCTGTTGAGAAGATTGCCGTCAACCCCTTCCAGCCTCGCAAGGAATTTGACGAGGCCGCGCTCGAAGAGCTCAAGAACTCGATTATAGAAAACGGTGTTATTCAGCCGGTTACGGTAAGCCGTGAAGGGGATGGATACCAGCTCATAAGCGGTGAGCGTCGCCTGCGGGCAGTCAGGCAGGCGGGTTTCCGTTTTATTCCTGCCTATATCATCGATACGCCCGATGATGCCGTAAAGCTTGAGCTTGCTCTTATCGAGAATATCCAGCGTGAAGATCTGAACGCGATCGAAGTTGCTCTTGCCCTCAAGAGCCTGGTGACCTCATGTAACCTCACCCAGGATGAGGTTGCGCAGAAAGTCGGCAAGAATCGTTCGACGGTCAGTAATTTCCTCCGCCTTCTGAAGCTGCCTGAAGAGATCCAGAACAGCATTATTGTGGGGGAGATATCCCAGGGCCATGCGCGTGCCTTGATCAACCTGCCCAATCAGAAGCAGCAGCTGAAGGTTTGGGAGCAGGTCATTACCCGCAAACTTTCAGTGCGTCAGACCGAGGAGCTTGTCAATGCGATGTTCCGCCAGAAGCCTGCCGGCAGGGAATCGTCTGCAGATCCTTCGGGTGACGAGGTACTCAACCGAATAGAGTCGCTGTTGCGTGAACGGTTCGCTACCAAGGTTAAGATAGAGCGCAAGCAGAAAGGGCGCGGAGTTATTCATATACAGTATTTTTCGCCTGACGACCTCGAGCGGATACTCGAGCTCATGGGCGAGGCCTGAGTGCCAAATCAGAAGAAGCAGGAACATATGAAGTATACACTTGTAGGAAACGGAAGGATGGGACAGCAGGTACAGGCTGTCGTGGATAGTTCCCCGGAACATGGTATTCATGCTGTGCTTGATGTTGATGCATCGATAACACCGGAGCGTTTCAACGGGTCGGACGTGATCATCGATTTTACCGTTCGTGATGCTTTTCTCGCTAATCTTCCGGCAATGCTCGATTCGGGGGTGCCTGTGGTTGTCGGCACAACCGGGTGGGATAGCAAGATGAACGAGGTAAAAGCCATGGTTGCTCAAAAAGGTGCTTCGTTGATGTATTCAGCGAATTTTTCGCTTGGCGTCAACATTTTTCTGCGCACTGTCAGGGAGGCGGCAAGGATGATCGATGCGTTTGACCAGTTCGACATCGCTCTGTCTGAACAGCATCATACCGCGAAGGCTGATTATCCGAGCGGCACTGCATTGAGAGCTGCTCAGATGGTGCTGGAAGCAAGTACGAGGAAAAAAAGCATAATGGCGGACCTTCCCGATGATCGCAAAATAAGGCCTGACGAGCTGCAGGTGGCAGCTATACGACTTGGTTCGGTATTCGGCCAGCATGCCGCACACATCAATTCCGAGTTTGACGATATCGTTATTTCGCATACCGCAAGGAGTCGCCAGGGGTTTGCCGGTGGCGCTGTAGAGGCTGGCCGGTGGCTGGCCGGGAAGCATGCCTCGAATCCCGGGTTCTATACCATGGATGATTTTCTTGACGAGGTTCTCCGCTAAGAGCTGTTATGCAGGATTCTCGACAGGGAACTGAAAGCGGGGCGCAAGAGAAGACGCGCTCACTCTGGATAGGGGCGCTCATGGTGCTCGTGACGACCACTGCGCCCTACCTGACGCTCGTCAATGCGTTCTTCTTTTCAGGAATACTATTCAGCGGTGCCCTTGCTGCATACCTCTACATTGTCAGGGCCCAGGTCAGGCTGTCCTACGGGGAAGCATTTTTTTTCAGCTCGCTCGCCGGGGCTCTTGGCGCCGTGCTTTCAGCTGTGGTGGGCTACCTGCTTGTTTCGCTTACCGGGTATCGTCCCGGTATAGAAGGCCTGATGTTGCTCATCAGGTGGATGGAAGCCATGGCTCCTGACCAGGCTTCGCTTGTAGGGGAGCTTCGTGCCATTCTTGAGGCACCGGTGCAGCTTACCCTTGCAGACCTTGTGTTCAGCTCGTTCCTGAGCGTCGGTATCTATGCTCCGGTTGCGGGGTTGGGCGGTGTTATGGCTGTTTGGCGGCTAAAGCGGATGGCTGCCCGCTAGTTGCTTGTAATACTTCCTGTCGATTTTCTCCGTTCCTCCCAGGAGTTGCCACTCGGTGACACGCGTGATGCTCCGGGGAGTTTTCAGTGTGCCGAGACTCCTGGATAGCACCTGGTGTAGCGTGTCGTTATCCGGCAATGCGGACGATGCCTCGATAAACGCGGCTGGTCGGCTGCCGTATTCCCTGTCCGGGATTGGTACGACGATGGCGCGCAGGATGCCCGGGATTGACTGGAATTCACGTTCGATCTCTTCCGGGTGGATGTTTTCACCGCCTGAAATGAACATGTTATCCATCCTTCCGGTGACATGCAGCGTGCCATCCTCATCCACGATTCCCCGGTCTCCTGTATGAAACCATCCATCACTATCTGTATGGTTGGTTAGTCCTCCGGGGCCGAGGTAGCCTTGTGAAAGGCAGCGTCCCCTGACCAGGATCTCTCCGTCATTGCCTATTCCGATTTCCCTGTATGCAAGGACTTTTCCGGCAGCAATATACTCTGCCGGGGCAGGTGTTGTTGTAACCTGGGAACTCATTTCGGTAGATCCGTAGCTGAGGTAGACCGGCAGCCCTGTTGCCCGGGCCTGTTTCAGCAGGCCTGATTCCACTGCACTTCCTCCAAGAAGTATGGCTTTGACCTGTTGCAGGTCATGAGCATTCCCCGGGTCGCTAAGCATCCTGTAGAGCTGTGTGGGCACAAGGGAGAGGTGGGTTGGTGAAAACCTTCGCAGGGTGTCCTGGATTTTTTCACCGCTATCGGGAAGCACGACAGCTCCTCCTCCTATCAGTGAACGTATCAGTACGGCATATCCCCCGATATGAAAGAGGGGGAGTGAGAGCAGCCATCGATCGCCGGGCATGAACGGTATGTTCATGTTTGAGCCCAGTGCACTGTAGTAATGGTTGGCAACGCTGTGGAGTACTGCTTTCGGGTTGCCTGAGCTCGAAGAGGTATGGATGATGGTGGCTGGAGACTCGAGGAGAGGCTCCTGACCTTTTTGGGGCATCGAAGCTGGGGATGAAGCTGTTGCTCCAAGGAGCTTTTCCACGGTCACTACCCTGTAGCCGGGGAATGTTTCAGCGGTTTCTCCGGGAACGATCACTGCGTCGGGGGAGATGTTGCCAAGGATTCCACTGGTTGTTGCAATGGGTATGCGGTTGTTCATTGGGGCGGCAACGGCTGCTCTTCTCAGGAGCGCAAGGAGCAGCATGACGAGTTCCCCGCAATTAGGCAGCACAAGCGCTACCCTCTTGCCGGCATTGATACCTGCAGCGTCGAGGGCATTGGCAACTTTTGCAGTTTCATGTTCAAGTTCCAGGAATGTGAGTGTTCCTGTTGCCGTCATGAGCGCAGGGGCATCGCCATGGCTCCGGGCTGCGGCACTTACAAGGTCCATTGTTCGATGTTCTTGAGCTTTTTCATGGTTGGCCTGGTGCTTTTTCGCCATGCCCGGACTGCAGGAATACTGCCATGTTCAGCTTCAAGTGGTGAGCGGATGATATCCTCTCCCAGCTGCCGGAAGGTATCGAGTCCTGCTGCATGGGAGCAGGAGTGGAGGGTTGTGCAGAGCAGTGCGTAAAATCCCAGGCTGATGCCGGATTCGAAGGCTGAACTGATGATAGCTGGTATGTTGCGTTGTTCGGCTTCCCTGGCGAGCCTTATGGTTGCAGAAATTCCACCAATCCTCGAAGGCTTGAGCACAAAGGCTCCAAGGCAGGTGTCAGGTAGCTGAAGCCGCATAGCAGGCGATTGCCACAGTGTTTCATCGACGGCGATCCTGATGCCGGTCCTGGCAGAGAGTTCTTCGATCTCCAGGGGATTGCCGAGAGGTTCTTCGATATAGCTGATGCGATGTTTTGGCACTGCATTGAGAAAACGGCTTGCGCTGTCGAGATCGAAAGACTGGTTGCTGTCGAGCCGGAATTCCGCATCTCTGTCTAACCCTGCATCGAGCAGTCGCAGCTGTTCAGCAACGAGTCCGGCACTGCTGGCAGTGACCTTGAACTTGAATGAGCGGTAGCCCATGCTGTAGTGTTCAAGCGCCTGTTTCTCCAGGTCCAGCGGGTTGCCGTATACAAGGGCGTTCAGGGGGACCTGGGCAGGGGTTGCTCCGGGGAGCGGGAAGGTTCCCGTCATCGAAGCCCTGAGGTTGCAGGCAGCCATTTCCAGTCCCGTTCTGACCGATGGCATGAGCGGACCGTGGAATTCCGGTAGCGAGCCGGTGGATAACTGTGCCGATATTTCCTCCAGGGCCTCTTCACGCCGGCTGCGCAGTTGTTCGAATGCTTCGGGGAGGGTCTCATTATGGAGGCCGGGCAGGGGCGCAATCTCGCCGTAACCCCTGTGCCTGCCGTCAAGTGTGAAAAGTTCCAGAATGAGTCCCTCCCTTTTGCTGATACTGCCTCCTCTTACGGGAAGGGGTCTCAGCAAAGGGATGGAGTAACGGTATATGGCAGACCGTAGAGGGTTCAAGGCCTTTTGGGGAATTTCCCGAAATCCGGTTTGCGTTTTTCCACGAAGGCATTTTTTCCTTCCTGGGCTTCTTCGCTCATGTAATAGAGCAGTGTTGCATTACCGGCAAGCTCCTGGAGGCCGGCCTGTCCATCGCAATCCGCATTGAGTGCCGATTTCAGGCAGCGGAGGGCAAGAGGTGAGTGCTGGAGTATCTCACGGCACCACTGGACAGTTTCCTCTTCAAGCCTGTCTAGCGGCACGACAGTGTTGACAAGACCCATGTCGAGAGCTTCCTGGGCATTGTACTGGCGGCAGAGGTACCATATTTCACGGGCTTTTTTCTGCCCGACAATGCGAGCCATGTAACTTGCGCCCCATCCTCCATCGAACGAGCCTACTTTCGGTCCAGTCTGGCCGAAGACAGCATTATCGGCTGCAATGGTAAGGTCGCAGAGCATGTGGAGTACATGACCGCCACCAATTGCGTAGCCGGCGACCATGGCAATGACCGGTTTCGGGCAGGTGCGGATATCTCGCTGGAAATCAAGGACATTGAGCCTGTTGACGCCTTTCTCATCGGCATAGCCGGCATCGCCACGGATTTTCTGGTCGCCACCGGAACAGAATGCCAGGGGGCCTTCCCCGCAGAGTATGATGACGCCGATTTCTGCATCGTTACGGGCATCTTCAAGCGCCTGGATCATTTCAACAACGGTCTGCGGGCGGAACGCATTGCGGCGTTCGGGTCGGTTGATGGTGATTTTAGCTATGCCTTCAGCTTTATGGTAGAAAATATCGGTGAACTCACCGGCCTGTATCCAGGAAATGCTGCTCATGGTTGCAGGGTGTCTTGCGTGTTGAAAAAATGCTGCAGGCGGTCTGCTGCAAGAGTGGTGTTTTCTAGTTGCAGCGCATGACCGCAGTCCGGGATGATCTCCAGGGCTGCATGGGGAGATAAATTAACCAATTGGCGACCAATCTCAACGTATTTTGTGTCTTTTTCGCCAGCCATGAACAGGACAGGGCAAGCAAGGTTGCCGAGTTCTTGCCACAATGATGGCTGGAGCCCGGGGGTCAGGCATCGTAACGATGCGGCTATGGCGTGAGGATTGTTCTTTTTCCTTGCTTCGAGAATTTCAGGAAAGTCCGGGCTATTGGCAAGGGTAGCAAAGAGCGGTTGGTTATACCAGAACCGGAGGAACGCCTCGAAATCATGTTCCAGCATAGCGGCAAGCTCCTGGTCATGCTGCAGACGTTTGTTTCGCATAGTTTCATCGGGGATGCCGGGTGACGAGGCGATGATCGCCAGGCTTCGGACCAGTTCAGGCCTGCGTATCGCAAGGGCCAGGGCAATTCGTCCTCCCATGGAGTAGCCGGCAATATGCAATGGTTTGCCGTGCAGTAGTTCGATGAACTCTGCTGCAGCGTCAACGATGTTGTTGAAGCTACACTCCCTGTCGCTATCCCAGGTGCTTCGGCCATGTCCGGGTATGTCCGGCAGTATGCAGCGGTAATTCCCGGCCAGGATATCGCACAGCGGAAGCCAGTCGTTTCCTGAGCCGAGAAAGCCGTGCAGGAACAGTATTGTGGTTGTGTCTTCTTTGCCCGTGATACGGCTGTGGATGGAACAGGATGCGGTTTTCGTCAGCATGTGTGCTTTCGGATGATGGCCTGGAGGTGGTCATTGAGTTCCCTGTGCCGGGCCCTGTTCTCCTTTCTTGCTGTTACAACCTGGATGATGCCGCTCTGGCCGCTTTCCCTGAGCGTAAGGTAGGCCTCCCGCAGTTCACCATTGGTTGCCGGCGTTGTGCAGGGGAGTCCGAATGTGGCTGCTGCCGAGGGAATGTCATACTCCTGGGGTGTGGCAAAACAGGTTTCAAAAAGCTCTTCTTCAGCAGATGTCGCAATGGGAAGGAAGGAAAAAATACCCCCGCCATTGTTGTTGACAACCACGATATGCAGCGGGTACGAGCGGCGCCTGAGGAGCGCCAGGGAGTTGAGGTCGTGCAGGAAGGAGATATCGCCGATGACAAGCGTGACCGGGCGTTGCAGGCCCTCTGCAAATCCGGCAGCTGAGGCTATGATGCCATCTATGCCGCTTGCACCGCGGTTCATGGCGATGGGGAGCCTGTCATGGCGAACTGCTGCCCCGTAAAGATCCATGTCACGGACAGGCATGCTGTTGGCAAGGAAGAGTCCATGGTCGGGACTGACGAGTACCGAGAGCAGGCGTGCTGCGGATGGTTCGCTTACCGCATCTTCGGCCGGGAAACAGTTATCAAGCTCGGTTTCCGTTACTGCAAGCACTTCTGTCGGAAGCCATGACGATTTAGGCGTGATTGAGACCTGCTCTAGCATGGCTTGTGCAAACATGGCTGGGTCGGCCTCAATTTCCAGCGTTACCCTGTGGCTGGGGTCGTACCGTTCAGGATAGGACTTGACGAGCACGTAGTCCTGCGGGTTCCATGTTTCGAGGGCTCGTTCGATTGACCTGCTTACCAGTGCTCCACCGAAATGCACGATGGTATCGCATGCATATATTTCCGGTGTCCCGGGGTCGATGAGTAGGTGCTGGAGTGGCTTGATAGAGCTCTGCAGGCGGAGTCCCGATGAAATATCGGCATAGAGCGGTGCGTTGTAGCTCCTGGCCAGGCTGATGATAGCTTCAGCTCCTTCAGGGGTTTCCAGCCTGCCGGCGATAAGGAGGGGATGACGGGCTCTGTCAAGGATACGTGTTACTGTTGCAACCGTATCGGGGGAGGGTTCCTTCGCTGTGCGGATTTTCCTGCTGAATGGCCCGGTAGTCGCCAGCCATGATGCTATGGTTCCTGTCCAGGGGTGTGTTGCTGGATCGACTGCTACAGGGTCAAGCGGTTCGCGAAAGGGAATGTTGAGATGCACCGGTCCTGCAGGAACTTGCTGGCTCCGGGCTACGGCATGGTCTACAGCCGAGAGCAGGGAGGCTGCAGGGTAGTCGACTGAGGGCTCGGGTAGTTGGAACCTCCACCTCGTGTATCGTCCGAACATGCCTTCCTGGTGTATGGTCTGGTTTGCCCCGGTTTCGCGCAGTTCATAAGGTCGGTCTGCTGTCAGGAGCAGCATGGGCTGTCGGTCCATGGCGGCTTCTACCACGGCAGGATAGTAATTAGCTGCTGCTGTACCGGATGTGCATATGAGGGCTGCGGGTGTTCCCGTGGCCCGTGCATATCCGAGTGCAAAAAAACCGGCAGCCCGCTCGTCAGGGAAGATGTGGCAGCTGGCTCCAGGCTGCCTGGCTGCAGCTGTTGTGAGCGGGGTTGAACGGGAGCCCGGCGAGATGCAGAACATGGTAATGCCTGATCGCACAAGCTCTTCGATAAGAAGGTCGCTCCACAGGGTTGTGATGATTCTGCTGTCAGAGATCTTCATAAGAGGGGGCTGGACTTTTCTCCTGAGGAGTGTGTTGGGCGTCCTGTCATGGCGAGCATGTCACCAATTTTATGGTCAACTTCCTGCCATTCCATGAGCGGATCCGACCCCTTAACCAGGCCGGCGCCGGAGAACAGGTGGACTCTCTTCCCGTCGGCAAGTGCTGAACGGATGCCGACGGCAAATTCAGCTTCGTCGGGACTGATCCATCCAACCGGACCCGCATACCATCCGCGACTGAACGGTTCAAGATCCATGATATGCTTCAGTGCCTCTTTTTTCGGGACTCCTCCGACTGCCGGAGTCGGATGGAGTGTTTCAAGAATGGTCGAATCCTGGGCAGCATCACTTCGCAGTGTGGCTGTACAGTGGGTGTAGAGGTGGACGAGGTTGTTGAGCTGGAGTGCCCGCGCTTCGTTTTCCATCTCTATGGTCGTGCAGATTGAGACAAGTTCGTCGGCAATGGTGTTTTTGACAAAACCGTGTTCACGGATATCTTTCTCTGAGTTGAGAAGATGATCGCATGCTGTGGTTCCGTTATTTGTGTCGCTTTCCCTGGGGCAGGTTCCCGCCAGCGCTTCAGTGAACAAGCTGTTGTTATGCCTGTGGTAGAGGCGTTCGGGAGTGAAACTGAAAAATGCCTTTCCTTTTTCAGGTTCGAGGTAGTAACGGTAGGTAGAACTTTCAGGAAAGGGGTAACGGAGCATGAACAGGAGGGGGGAAAACGACTCGCTGAAGGTAAGTGAGGTCTGTCGTGCAAGGATGATTTTCCTCATGAAGCCTTCACCGAAGGTTCGCAGTACATTGTTACAGCGCTCTATCCATGCTTTCCTGTCTGGCAGGTAGGAAATCTCTGCAGGTGCGGGTATGGTTTTACCTGTTCCTCGTGATTCTAGCCGCATGAGTTCAAGGGAATCAAGCAGGTCCTGGCAGGATTCTCTTGATGAGCGTCCTTCCTGGAGTACCAGGTGGCAGGAAAGTTCCTGTCGACCGCAGGATGAGGTTACCTGGATTTTGGGGAGGATGAAATACAGTGATTGAAAAGGAGTCCAGGCGGTATCACGTTGCTGGAGGTTGTTGAAACAGCATCCCCCAAAATACCGGGCAGCAATGTTTTTGCTGTCCAGGGTTTTTTGCAGAAACCTGAAGCTTTCGCTGTTTGGTGCATTGTTGTCGCAGCTGATGCAGTCTGCCGCTCCGATGCCTGCAACGCTGTCGGTATGATCCCGGTTCATCCAGAACAGCCTCGGGTAGGTGTCCTGGTTGTACAGCCAGGTAAGGGGATCGAGTGGTTCGAGTTCAGTTCTGAATGTGACGAGCCTGCCGGGAGAGCTTTTTCTTCCTGGATCGGAGCAGAATTCATGTATGCTTTTCCTTATCATGGCTGCAGCCTCTGCAAGGGGGAGTGGGCTGCGGGCTGCCCTGATGATAGTATCAGCGTAAGTGGTCATGTATACAAGAGCGGGTTACCTCACGGCACAATGATGGGCATGCTGCGGCTGCCGTGCATTGGACTCGGTTACATTACTTGTTATTGTTTTCGGGATAAAGGTGGCGTTCCAGAGAAACGGAAAGATAATTGTTTTTCTCCTGAAGCCAGGCATAAATCTTGAGGGCTTCATCCATGCGGCCGCTCCGTATGTGGCTGACAGCAAGGTTGTAGTATGCCTCTTCGAATGCGGCGCTGTTGTCTATGGCTTTAAGGTAGTAAGCCGATGCTTCGTCATATCGTTCAAGCTTGAAGAAGACATTGCCAATGTCATACAGTCTCAAGGAGTCACCGGGTGAGTATTCCAGGCTTCTCGAGAAATACTCGAGAGCTGTTTCGAAATCGCCCTGGTTGAACGCCAGTGCTCCCATGGCCGGATAGACATCCTGCGCGGTTTCAGGGTCGAGTTCCAGGGCCTTTTCAAACGATTTGAAAGCCTCATCGGACTGTCCCTGTCTTGCATATGCAGTCGCAAGCCTGATATGTCGTTCCGGGTTTCCCGGTTCCTGCCAGACTTGCTGCTGTAATTCATTGATCCCGTCCTTCTGATTGCTGCAGGAGGAGAGTAGTCCGGCACAGAGCAGCCCTGGAATAGCCAGTTTGCTTAACCAGCGTTTGGTATATTTACTCATAGTACAAGAATATAATCAGTAAGGGGTTTTTCTGCTAATGTCCATGTACACACTATTCGGCAATGACAAGATGGTTATTTCTGCCAGCAGGCGGACTGATATACCTGCGTTCTATTCAGAGTGGTTCATGCATCGACTGGAACGTGGAAGCTGCAAGGTGAGGAACCCCTATGACCGAAGCAGGTTCAGGGAGGTGTCGTTAAGGGCGGATGATGTGGCGGCTTTTGTCTTCTGGACAAGGTTTCCCGGGCCATTGAGGCTGCGGTATGCAACCTTGGAGCGCCAGGGTGTTCCTTCCCTGTTCCACATTACCGTTACAGGGTATCCTCACCGTTTCGAGCCAGGAATGCCTGATGTAGAAGATGTGCTTCTGGAGTGCAGGCTCCTGGCTGCGTTGATCGGGCAGGAGCGTATTGTATGGCGCTACGATCCGGTCATGCTTGCTCCGGGGGTAGACGTGGAGTGGCATGTCGGGAATTTCAGGCGGTTGTGCCAACGCCTCTATCCTGTGGTCGGTAGGGTTGTGGTCACGTTCATGCAGCACTATCGGCATGTTGCAGCACGGAGTGCAGGGCTTGGATGTCGCATTCCAGGGAAAGCCGAACAGGAGGAGCTTGCGAGTTCGTTTCTTGAAATTGCAGCTGCATGCGGGATCTCGATTCATGGCTGCGGCCGAAGAAGCGGGGCGGAGTTTTTCAAGCCGGGAAGATGTATCGACAGCAGGGTGCTGAAGGATCTTTTCGGTCTCGAACTCACGGGTACAAAGGATCCCGGCCAGCCGGACGTGTGCAGCTGTATCCGGAGTATTGATATAGGTGCCTACGGGAGCTGCCTGCACCGATGCGGGTATTGCTACGCAACCAGGGATTTCATGGAGGCGGAGAGGTTCCATGCGATGCATGATCCCCTCAGTCCCTGGCTTTAGAGGTGTCCATTAGGGGTTGTTCCTTACAGGGGCCCGTGATACTTTACTGAAGGGGCATATCTGGATAGCGGTTTGCGATATGATCGAGGGGTGACCCGGACAGACATTTTTCACAAGTAGACATTGAATGTATGGCTGTAGATAAATCAGTGCGGCTGGCAGTGCTTATCGATGCGGACAATACCCAGGCGTCGATTATCGAGGGGTTGCTTTCCGAAATCGCAAAGTACGGTGTGGCCAGTGTCAGGCGGATATACGGTGACTGGACTTCACCGATGCTGAAAAGCTGGAAAGATGTGCTGCTCGAGCACTCTGTACAGCCGATGCAGCAGTTTGGCTATACAAAGGGAAAGAATTCGACCGACAGCGCCATGATCATCGATGCAATGGATCTCCTCTATACGGGAAATTTCGATGGGTTCTGCATTGTGTCGAGCGACAGTGACTTTACCAAGCTTGCCGCGAGGATCCGGGAATCCGGACTGACTGTCTACGGGTTCGGGGAAAAGAAAACCCCGGCACCGTTTGTTTCCGCATGTGACAAGTTTATCTATACCGAGGTGCTTCGGGCCAGGAGCAGCGAAAACGAGGCTATTGCGAGGAAGTCGACAACTGAACTGAAGAACGATACCCGGCTTGTCCGCCTTCTGCGTAACGCTGTCGATGCTTCGTCGGATGAAAGCGGGTGGGCACACCTTGCTACGGTTGGCAATACTATCGCCAAGCAGAGTCCTGATTTCGATCCTCGTAACTACGGCTATGGTAAACTGGGTGAGCTGGTATCGGCAACCCGTCTGTTCGAGACCGAGGAACGGCTCCAGGGAGACGGGCAGTCAAAATCCATTTATCTTCGTAATCGCAGGGACTCGAAGAGGAAGTCCTGATACACTCTCTATGATGCAGGATATGTGGTTTGTATATTAAGTATAGTTGTAGTGTTAGGCTCGTGGAACAAGATATAGAAGGGCCTCTAAAATATCCTGTAGGAGGTGGTGACTATGGAAACCATAAAACAAGGCAGCCGTAACAAGGACGCAGTACTGCTCCTGCAAACGCTTCTGCATGAGGCTGGTCTTCTCGGTGTCGTCGATGGCATATTCGGGCCTGCGACAGATCGTGCGGTTAAGGCATTCCAGGCATTGAAGGGGCTGGTAGTGGATGGTATTACAGGAGAGAAAACCTGGACCTGCCTTTTTCTCTCCTCGCAGGTTCCGTTAGAGCGAAGTGCATCCCGGTTTCTTGAGGAGCAAGACCTCTGCGATGCAGCAGAAGGCTACCGTGTAGAACTGGCAGCTATCAAGGCCGTCAATGAAGTGGAGTCCATGGGGTCAGGGTTTGTTGCTGACAAGCCAAGGATCCTTTTTGAAGGGCATGTTTTCTGGCGTGAACTTGTCAGCAAGGGTATGGAACCGGAAGTTCTCCGGAAGGGTAACGAGGATATTCTCTACCCAGCCTGGACAAAGGAGTATTATCGGGGTGGTCCGGCAGAGCATGAGCGACTCGGGCGGGCAGCCCTTATCGACCGTGAAGCTGCCCTCAGGTCGGCATCATGGGGTGCATTCCAGGTGATGGGCATGCATGCTGAATCGATGGGATACCGGGATGTCTTTGACTTTACAGAACGGATGGCTGTTCATGAGCGAGAGCACCTGGCAGCGTTCTGCCGGTTCATAGAGGTGAATGGACTGGTAGCTGCACTCAGAAGAAAAGAGTGGCGGACATTTGCCAGGGGATACAATGGGCCTGGCTATGAAAAAAACCGTTACCATATCAGGTTGCAGCAGGCATATGAACGCTACAGTCGCTACTGCTGAAAATGAGAAAAGCTGCCTGACATCTCTGTGTCTAAGCAGCTTTTCAAGTGCGGAGCTGACGGGACTCGAACCCGCGGCCTCCTGCGTGACAGGCAGGCGCTCTAACCAAGCTGAGCTACAGCTCCCCGCGTTAATGAGTTACAAATGTAACAGGTGACCGGGTATTATCCAAACAAAAAAAACCGTTTTTTTATTTTTATATTTTCAGCTTGTACGAGACGAGATTAATCCGCTGTTTTTTATGAAATATTTCCCTCCTGTCCTGAGCGGGGTGCTTGCAGCCCCGGTTTCTCCCGGTATAGATGAACGGATCAATGCTTTTATGGAGCCACTGACTGCCCTGGTCTTCAAGGTGGTGTTCTTTTCCGTATCACTGGGTGATGTGACGGTTCCTTTTGTGCTGCTCTGGCTTGTTGCAGCGGCTCTTGTATTTACCCTGTACCTTGGATTTATCAATATTCGGGGGTTTTCTCATGCTATTGACCTCGTTCGCGGGGTGTATGACGCCCCAGGAGATCAGACGGGTGAAGTATCTCATTTCCAGGCGCTTACAGCAGCCTTGTCTGCAACTGTAGGGCTTGGCAATATTGCCGGTGTTGCTGTAGCTATTACGCTTGGTGGTCCGGGAGCGACGCTCTGGATGATTGTTGGAGGGTTTCTTGGCATGTCTTCCAAAATGGTCGAGTGTACGCTCGGTGTCAAGTACCGTAAGATTTTTGACGACGGCCGGGTGTCAGGCGGCCCGATGTATTACCTCAGCAAGGGGCTTGCTGAAAAGGGGTTTCCCTCAACAGGGAAGGTGCTGGGCTTTTTTTTCGCCCTGATGTGTATCGGGGGATCCATGGGCGGTGGAAACATGTTCCAGGCTAACCAGGCGTTCAAGCAGGCAGTCATAGCTACTGGCGGGACAGAGAGTGTCCTGTACCAGCAGGGCTGGATATTCGGGCTTGCTATGGCAGTGCTTGTAGGGGTTGTCATTATCGGGGGTATAAAATCGATAGTTCGGGTTACTTCAAAGCTGGTGCCGCTGATGGTGCTCATCTACGTGATGGTTTCTCTCTATATTATTTTCTCGTCCTGGACTGAAATCCCGGCAGCCTTCGGGATTATCATCAAGGGCGCGTTTGCTCCGGAAGCCTTGTATGGTGGCGTGGTCGGAGTCCTGATCCAGGGGTTCAAGCGTGCAGCGTTCTCCAATGAGGCAGGTATTGGATCCGCACCTATCGCTCATTCCGCGGTAAAAACATCGGAGCCGGTTACAGAAGGTCTTGTGGCTCTTCTTGAGCCTTTCCTGGATACGGTGGTTATCTGTACAATGACAGCCCTGGTCATCGTTATTTCAGGCCTGTATGCTTCGCAGGGGGTTGACGGTATTGCACTGACCTCCAGTGCATTTGCACAGAGCGTATCATGGTTTCCCTATATCCTGAGCATCGCCGTATTGCTGTTTGCTTTCTCGACCATGATTTCCTGGTCGTATTACGGCCTCAAGGCATGGACCTATATTTTCGGTGAAGGTAGGGTTGTCGAGCTTTCCTACAAATTACTTTTCTGCAGCTTCATTGTCATCGGAGCAGCCATGAATCTCGGAACGGTGATCGATTTTACCGATGCGATGATTTTCGCCATGTCGTTTCCCAACATTATCGGTCTTTATCTCCTTGCTCCGGGAGTCAAGCGGGAGCTGGATGATTATTTAATCAGGCTGAAGCAGGGCGAGATCAGGCGTTTCAGGTAAGCTGGAGGGTGGATTTTGCCTGGAGTTTCGTAACTTTTAACAAGTGTTACTGCCTTGAGTTTCGAAACTTACTAAATGTTGAAACCCATGACGCACAGCAAGCCTGATCACTCCCTGTCCATTACCGACAACCGGACGGGAAAGAGCTATACTCTCCCGATAGAATGTGGTACCATACGTACCATGGATCTTCGTAAGATAAAGGTCGATGAGGATGATTTCGGTCTTCTTGGCTACGATCCGGGATATCTCAATACAGCATCATGTAAAAGCCAGGTCACCTATATAGATGGTGACAAGGGGATTCTCCGCTACAGGGGATATCCGATAGAGCAGCTGGCAGAGCAGAGTTCGTTCCTCGAGACGGCCTACCTGCTTATCAAGGGACAGTTGCCGGACAGTGAACGCTTTTCGGCATGGAAGCATAATATCCGTAACCATACGATGGTTCATTCGAACCTGCAGAAATTTATGGACGGTTTCCGTTACGACGGCCACCCTATGGGTATTCTCGTGGGTACTGTTGGGGCACTGTCCACATTCTATCCTGATGCGAAAAATATTTTCGACAAGGAGGCGCGCAAGCTGCAGGTCAGGCGCCTGATAGGCAAGATGCCGACCCTGGCGGCCATGAGTTTTCGTCATAGCATGGGGTTCCCGTATGTCTTGCCGGATAATGATCTCAGTTACACGGGTAATTTCCTGTCAATGATGTTCAAGATGACAGAGCTGAAGTATACCCCGAACCCGGTGCTTGAAAAAGCGCTTGATGTGCTGTTCATCCTGCATGCCGATCATGAGCAGAACTGCTCGGCAAGCGCGGTACGTGCGGTGGGCAGTTCGCAGGTTGACCCATATTCCGCCCTGGCAGCAGGGTGTGCAGCGCTTTACGGGCCGCTGCATGGCGGAGCCAACGAGGCTGTCATACGAATGCTCGAAAGGATAGGTTCAGTTGACAATGTTCCCGGATTCATGGCGTCCGTCAAGTCTGGTGAAGGTAGGCTTATGGGCTTTGGTCACAGGGTCTACAAAAATTACGATCCGAGGGCCAGGATCATCAAGAAGATAGCGTTCGAGGTGTTCGAGGTTACCGGGACCAATAGATTGCTCGATATTGCGCTTGAGCTCGAGAGGATAGCACTTGAGGATGAGTATTTTGTTTCTAGAAAGCTGTATCCCAATGTTGATTTCTATTCCGGGCTGATATACCAGGCTATGGGTTTCCCTCTCGACATGTTCCCAGTGCTGTTTGCCATAGGGCGAACACCCGGCTGGCTTGCGCAGTGGACCGAGCAGGTCAATGACGAGGAGCAGAAGATATCCCGTCCCCGCCAGATGTACCTTGGAGAAGGTATGCGGGATTACGTTCCGATTGCCCAGCGTCCACCAATCAATCCGGACGATGAACCAAGGGCAGGGGTATGCCGGTTATGAATCCTTCTGGCGTATAACGGGTATATTTCCCCTGGATTGTGTATCTTTGCACCGTAGAGATCGTCTGCGGGCGGTCATAACCATTAACAGTTTTATGTACAGCAGGTATGTCGGTCACAACTAAAGATGTCGCATATATAGCCGAACTTGCCCGTCTGCGGTTTTCCCCGGAGGAGCAGGAGAAAATGACAACGGAGCTCAACGCGATCCTCAAGTATGTCGAAAAACTCAATGAGGTCGACACAGAAGGGATAGAACCTCTCAACAGCATACATGACCAGGAAAACGTGCTTCGTGACGATACCGTGAAGCCATCTATCGATAATGAAGAGGCTCTTGCCAATGCGCCGGATCGTCTTGAAAGGTTTTTCCGGGTTCCCAAGGTTATTGGTTGATTCGATTGCAGGATGATCAGGCTCGGGGAAAAAGATGGAGGTCTCGTCCTGTCGCTGAGAGTACAGCCTAGATCGTCGCGAAATGCTCTATGCGGGGAATATGACGGGGCGTTGAAAGTCCGCCTCAAGGCTCCCCCTGTGGATGATGCAGCTAACCGTGAGTGTTGTCGTTTCCTTGCAAAGATGTTGGGGGTTGCTGCTTCGCAGGTCGTTGTCATGTCTGGGCACACTTCAAGGACCAAAAGGATTTTCGTAGACGGGCTGACGCCGCATGATGCCCTTGAGAAGCTCAGCGTGCTTGTAGATGATGCAGATTTCCAATTGTAACAGATTCCTGTGGGGGAGCAGACCATGCGCGTAGCTATACTGATACCAGCCAGGCTCAATTCCAGCAGGTTGAGCCGCAAGATGCTGGCTGATCTCGAGGGTGAACCCCTGATAGTCCGGACGTGGCAGCAGGCTATGAAATCAACGTGTGCCGACAGAGTGGTGATTGCGACCGACAGTGAGGAGATTGCCGGTGTGATGCGTTCTGTGGGCGCAGAGGTGGTCATGACGTCCCCTCATGCACGTTGCGGAACAGAGCGAATTGCCGAAGCAGCGGGAATGCTTGATGCTGATATCGTGGTCAATCTCCAGGGTGATGAGCCGTTGATAGAACCCGGAAATATAGACCTGGTGGCAGCACCCTTTTACAGTGAACATCCTCCAGACTGTGCAACCCTTGTGTACCCGGTGCTGCCTGACGATTTTACGGTACTTGACGATCCCAATGTTGTCAAGGTGGTTATGGATCACAGGAGCAATGCTCTCTATTTTTCCAGGAGTCCTCTCCCGTACCAGCGAGAAACGCTTGCTGGAACGCATTGTTACCGGCATATAGGGATCTATGCGTTTACCAGCGACGCCCTGCGTGCCTTTGCTGCTCTGCCGCCGTCCATGCTTGAGCAGGCTGAATCACTTGAGCAGCTCCGTCTGCTTGAGAACGGTTTTTCCATACGATGCGTCGAGACTGGGCTCGATATGCCCGGGGTCAATACCCGGGAAGACCTTGAGATGGTCAGGGAGCTGTACCGTTCCCGTCTTTGTTGACATGCCCGGCATCGGTAACCCTGATGCCAATCTCGCCGTCGTGAAAGAGCAGTATGGCATTTTCCTCGTTCCTGAGTAGCTTTTTCGAGGTCAGGTAGCTTTCTTTTCCCTTTACCAGGGCAAAACCTCTCCGGAGGGTCCGGTGGTAGTCCAGCAGGTCGAGTTTCTCCCGTGCTGCAGAGAATGACTGTGCTGCAAGGTGCAGTTTATGCATGACGTTTCTCTTCATGTCCCGTTCCAGTACCGTGACCTGTTCTTCCATTTTTTCGATGAGTACTTGTGGCCGGTTGAAGCCGTAACTCCCGGTCAGGGAGTCGATCTGGCGAATCGTGCCATCAATCTGGGTTTTGATGGACGTTGCAAGCTGTCGCTCGAGGGTGTTGATCCTGGCAAGAAGCTCGGCGGTGTCGGGGACAGCGATTTCAGCAGCGATCGATGGAGTACCGGCCCTTCTGTCGGCAACGAGGTCTGCAATGGTGGTATCGGTTTCATGTCCTACGGCACTGATAACCGGTATGGTCGATCCTGCTATTGCCAGCGCAACGTTTTCTTCATTGAATGGCTGAAGGTCTTCGAGAGATCCGCCTCCCCGGGCAAGGATAATGACGTCAGGTTTTTTTCCCGGCTCCATGGTGTTATTGAAGGTGTCGAGTGCGCGGACAATATCGTCAACGGCCTGCCGGCCCTGGACGTTGACAGGGCAGAGTAGTACTCTTGCAGCAGCGAAACGCCTTTTGAGTACGTCCCGTATATCCTGGATGACCGCTCCGGTTGCCGAGGTTGCGATGCCGATTGTTTCAGGGATCGCAGGCAGCGGTTTTTTCCTTTCCGAGTTGAAGAGCCCCTGGCGGCTGAGTTTTTCGAGCAGCAGGGCATAGGCCTGCTGAAGCTCACCTTCGCCTCCAACGCTGATCGAGGTACAGATAAGCTGGTAGCGTCCTGCTGGAGGATAGACCTCGATACGGCCCCTGGCAACGATTTCCATGCCATCCTTGAGGTTCAGTCTTTCCCGCTGCCGGACATTCTTCCAGACCACTGCAGGTAGCTGTGCATCACTGTCCTTGAGGGTCATGTAGATGTGCCCTGATGCCGGGAGGCGGTAGTTAGAGATTTCGCCACGTACGACTACATCGGTAAAGCTGCTTTCAAGGCGCTGCTTGATGTCGAGCGTGAGTTCACGGACGCTTTGAATCTGTTCCATATGCCATGTGCTGCCTGTTAGGGGAATATGTCTGTAAAGGTACAAATTACGCGATAAATCCAAGGTACGGTGGTTTCCTCTAAAGTGTTATATTTTGGCTATGAAAAACGACCCTTGCATACAGGCACTTCAGGAGAAGCTTGATCGGGATGGCTTGAGTGTTGAGCCATTGCTGCGGGCAGTATGCCGCTGCATGGCCGAAGAACTTATAGAACGGGGCTCTGTCTGTCTTAAGGGCGTTGGATGTTTCGAGGTTACAGAGCAGCCTCCGGTGCTTAAAGAGGGGCAGCTGCTGCCTCCCGCAAGCAGACTCCGGTTCCATACCCGCCCTGTCAATGATGATGAGCTGTCGAAGCTGGTCGGTTGCAGAGCCGGTATTTCCCCTGTGAAAGCCCGCAATTTTATGAAGGTGCTTGGAAGTTGCCTTGAAAAAGCCATCAGGGTACGTCGTGAGCTTCGCTTAAGGGGAATCGGGGTGTTTTGTCAACAGGAGGGAAGGTACCTCTTTGTTCCTGACGACTCTTTTGAAGAGCTTCTCAATGCAGCCTGTCTTCACTTGACAGCTATCGATATCGAGGGGCGTTGAATCCGCTTTTTTCAGGAGTAAGAAAGATATTATGGAAGAAAATAACAGTTGTTCGCGTCTTCATCCCCAGTCAATGTGTCCTGCTTTTGGCGGATTGCGGGTCCTTACCCGAATAGACGGTTCGAGGGTATGCCTTGCTGCCGACCAAGGCTGCCTGTATGGCCTGACCTTTGTATCGCATTTCTATGCGGCACGCAAATCGATCAGTTCGACAGAGTTGATGAATGTCCAGATATCCGGGGGATCGATGATAGAGGATCTGCGTGCAGCAATAGAGGAGATTGCATCGGATCCGTCGGTGACGTTCATCCCGGTTGTCAGTACCTGTGTGGCCGAAACGGCAGGCATTGCCGAAGAACTGCTGCCACGCAAGGTCGGTAATGCAGAGGTGCAGCTTGTGCGTCTTCCCGCATTTGAACTCAAGACACATCCAGAGGCAAAGGATGTAACGGTGAGCACATTGCTTGGCCGTTTTGCCGATTTTTCGACATCTGCCAGGCGTCGACGATCGCTGCTTGTTGTAGGCGAAATCTTTCCCGTAGATGCGATGGGGATCGGGGCTGTTCTTCAGAAAATCGGCGTGGAATCGGTTATTACCATTCCTGCAGGTGAGCTCGATGACTATGTGCAGGCAGGGCATGCCGAGGCCTGTGCGGTGCTGCATCCCTTCTATGAGCGTACGGCATCGCTTCTTGCAGAAAAAGGGATGAAGATCATTTCCGGGAACCCGGTAGGAGCATCCGCTACGGCCGAGTGGATCAGGCAGGTTGGTGAGGCTCTGGGCCTGGATATGGAACTGGTAGAGCGTGTGGCTGAGGAGGAACGGGCAAAGACCGCAGCAGCGATTGCAGGATTTTCCTCCTTGTCAGGATCGGTTATTGTTGCCGGGTATGAGGGCAATGAACTGCCAATTGTGCGGTTATTGCTCGAGGCTGGGCTTGAGGTTCCCTATGCATCAACTTCCATACCGAGGACGGCGGCTCTCGAAGAGGACCATGAACTGCTCGAGATGCTTGGTACCGAGGTCCGGTACAGGAAATACCTTGAAGAGGATATGGAGGCCATACGGCGTTATGACCCGGATCTTGTTATAGGTACCACCTCTCTCGACAGTTATGCCAAGGAGAGAGGAATACCTGCAATTTACTATACAAACAATATTTCTTCGAGGCCTGTATTCTTCGCTGCCGGTGCGGCAACACTCCTTGGCATGATTGCCGGGCTTCTGGGGAGAAAAGAGGTGTTCAGGGAAATGAAGGAGTATTTTACACTTCCATGATCTCTTTTTCCTTCATGGCGACAATGTCATTGATCTGTTTCTCGTACTTGTGAACAAGATCGTCAGCATCCTTTTTGCCGCGGCTTTTATCGTCTTCGCTGATCTCTTTTTCTTTTTCAAGCTTGTCGAGACCGTGGAGGATTTCGCGACGAAGGTTGCGCAGTGCCACCTTGGAGTCCTCACTGTATTTCTTGGTGAGCTTGACGTACTCCTTGCGCCTTTCTTCGGTCAGAGGCGGTATGCTGACCCGGATACTCTGCCCTTCGGCAGCAGGGTTGAGGCCCAGGTTTGCATCGCGTATAGCTTTTTCTGCTGCTGCTACCATGGACTTGTCCCATACCTGCACCATCAAGGTGTGGGCATCCTGGACCGCTATGTTGCCGACCTGTTTCAGGGGCATTGACTGCCCATAGGCTTCTACCTTTACTCTGTCGAGCAGCGCCGTCGTCGCCTTGCCTGTTCTGACAGACGCGATTTCGTGCTGAAAGCTTTCGATGGATTTTTTCATCTTTGCTTCCACGCTGCGTATCACTTCTTTTGCACTCATGCGTAGTAGGGTGATTTGGGCTGACCGTCAGCCGTTCAAGATAGCTTATTTCGAGGCGGTTGCTTTTGCAAACCTCTTCTTGAAGCGCTCCACGCGTCCGGCAGTGTCAACCAGTACCTGTTTACCAGTATAGAACGGATGACAGTTGCTGCAGATATCGACTTTGATGGTCTCCCTGGTTGAACGGGTTTCGAAGGTATTGCCGCAGTTAGCACAGGTGACGGTTGCCGTTTTGTAGTTCGGATGAATATCTTGTTTCATGGTTTCGTTTTACGTTATCAGGTCCAAAAGAATTAATTCCGGCAATAAAATGATTTATCTTGCAATATACAAGATTTATCGTGCAGTTACAAGTTCAAGGCTATGTCCAGCAGGGTTGAAACTATCCCGGTAAAGGCGCTGCGAGGCGTGGGTGAAAAAAAGTCTAAGGCGCTTGCTCTCCTGGGAGTCAGGACTATAGGGGATCTTTACCGGCATTATCCCCGTCGATACCTCGACCGAAGTCGTATCTCCAGTATTGACCGGTTGCATGAGGGGGACGAGGTTACCGTATGCGGCAGTGTGGGGCGCGTCATGCGGGAGGGTGCTGGGCGTACACGGCGATTCCGGGTCATGTTGTCGGATGGGTCAGGTACGCTTGAACTCTTATGGTTCAGGGGTGAAGCCTGGCTTGGAAAGGTTATGCAGCCAGGTAGGTATATGGCGGTATTCGGTAAAGTATCCTTTTTTTCCGGGCGTCCGCAGATGACTCATCCAGACTATGAGATGCTTGAAGAGGGGGCTGCTCCAAGGCATGCCGATATTATGCCGATCTATCCGGAAAGTGAGGGGCTGAGGAAGGCTGGTCTTGATTCCAGGAGATTGCAGGCTTGCATCAGGGAGGCATTCAGGATGCATCCTCCTGATGCAGGCGAGTTGCTGCCCGGGGAGATAGTTACACGCTACAGCTTGCTTGGAGGGGCTGAGGCCTGTCGGCAGGTCCATCTGCCGGAGTCCCGTGAAATGCTTGAAAAGGCTCTGCATCGACTTAAATGGGAAGAACTTTTTGTTGCCCAGCTATACTTCGCACTGCGTCGTCACCAGGTGAAGCACCATGCTGGAGTACACCGGTTTGTCCGATCAGGGGAGAAAACGGCAGCGCTCTATGCCTCACTTCCTTTCGAGTTGACCACGGCCCAGAAACGGGCGGTCAGGGAGATTTACGCTGACCTCTGCAGCGGTCAGCAGATGCATCGCCTGTTGCAGGGTGATGTCGGGTCCGGCAAGACGCTTGTAGCCATGTTTGCAATGGCACTTGCATTCGATAACGGACTGCAGGCTGCAATGATGGTCCCTACGGAGATCCTGGCTGTCCAGCACTGGCTTGGATTGAAAAAATATGCCGACACCCTCGGTCTCAGGATTGGTCTCCTGACCGGGGGGCAGCCTGCAGGGGAGCGTGAGAGCGTGCTCAGTGAACTTATGGAGGGAACGCTTGATATTGTGGTGGGAACCCATGCGGTTATCCAGGATAGGGTTGTTTTCAGGAGGCTGGGGCTGGTTGTTATCGATGAACAGCATCGTTTCGGGGTGGTCCAGCGCAGGGCATTGCAGGAGAAGGCCTCTCGCCCTCATGTGCTGCTTATGACAGCAACCCCGATTCCAAGGACTCTTACGATGGGGACGTTCGGCGACCTGGATGTGACGGTTATCGACGAACTTCCGGAAGGTCGTCAGCCGATCACGACAAAGTGTTATGGTCATGGGCGGAAACAGGAGGTCCTGGAGCTGCTTCGGCGCGAAATCGAGGGGGGAAGACAGGCATATATTGTCTATCCGCTTGTCGAAGAGTCTGAAAAAACTGATCTTAAAGCTGCGACCATGGGTTATCGCCAGTTGCAGGACAGGATTTTTCCCGGTTTTCGCCTTGGGCTTGTCCATGGTCGAATGCCCGCCGCGCAAAAAGCGGAGGTGATGGATGCTTTCAGGGATGGAGATATAGATATACTTGTCGGCACAACCGTAATCGAGGTAGGCGTCGATGTTCCCAATGCTTCTGTGATTGTCATTGCCCACGCTGAGCGGTTCGGGCTTGCCCAGCTTCATCAGCTTCGTGGTCGTGTCGGCAGGGGGCAGTGGCCTTCCTGGTGCTGCCTGCTGTATGACAAGGTGGCAGGGGAGGCCATGGAACGGCTTCAGGCAATGGAGGCTTCATCGGATGGTTTTTACCTTTCACGAGTCGATGCCAGCCTGCGTGGGGTTGGTAATGTCCTGGGAAAGGAGCAGTCCGGGATTGCCTCGTCTTTTCGACTTGCTGACCTGGATAAAGACGAAGACCTGCTTGCAGAAGCCAGGCAGGCGGCTTTCCGGCTGGTAGAGGAGGACCCTTTGCTGGCAATGCCGGAGCATCGCTTTCTCGGAGAAAAATACAAGGAGTATGTTGACACACATAGTGAATTTGCCGATATCGGTTGAGCTGGGGGCAGGTAGGATCCTGTTACGTGGATGACGCACACAGTAGAAGGATTCAGCGGTATCGTTTCCGAGGCTCGTGGTGGAATGTACGAAGTCACCGATAGTGCAGGTGCCGTATGGCTTTGCAGAACCTTCAGGGGTACGAAAACCCGAAATGGGGAGACCTCCCTTGTTGCCGTAGGGGATGTGGTGAATGTTGTCCCTACAGGTGAAGGTGGTGGGCGCGAAGGGGTTATCACTCTTGTGGAGCTTCGCAAAAGTGCACTATGCAGGAAGCGCGACGTGAGGCGAAACCGGAGCAAGGAGAAAACGCAGGTCATCGCTGCCAACATTGACCAGCTTGCCATTGTGGCTTCTGCCGGAGAACCGCCTCTCAACCGTCGATTGATAGACCGTTACCTTGTGTTTGCCGAGTCAGAACATCTCCCGGTGCTGATTGTCGTCAACAAGATTGACCTCGTGCAGCTTTCCGACCTGGATGATGACATGGCTCCATACAGGAAGCTGGGCTACAGGATTGCTCTTGTCAGTGCTTCTTCAGGCGCTGGTATCGGGCAGCTTGTTGATGAGCTGCAGGGAAAGGTATCGGCATTCAGCGGCCATTCAGGGGTAGGTAAATCGACCTTGATCAATCTGCTGCTGGGTGACGAGCTCCAGAAAACCGCTGCATTGAGCGAGGGCAACAGCCGCGGGGTGCACACAACGACCAATGCAGCTATGCTGCCGCTCCCGGGTGGAGGGTATGTTATCGATACTCCGGGTATCAGGGAGTTCAGCCTGTCAGGGATTTCCCGGGAGAACCTTCGTTTCTGGTTTCCCGAGTTTCTCGAGCCCATGCAGGAGTGCTCGTTTTCATCCTGCAGCCATACACGGGAGCCTGGTTGCGCTGTACGCAGGGCTGCTGAATCGGGGGATATCGATGCTTGCCGTTACGACAGCTACCTTGCTTTGTATGACAGCCTTGAAGATGAAGGCTAGTGCAAGCATACCGAGTATAAAATCATAGCAAATCTGAATTCATATAAAACAGGATACACTTATGATTGTAACGATAAATCCGGCAACAGAAGAACAGCTGGCATCATACCCAGCAATGAGTGCAGGTGAAATTGAACATGTCCTGGAGGCTGCCGGCAAGGCAGCCGGGCAGTGGAGGACATTTTCCTTTTCCGAGCGAAAGGCATGTATGCAAAAGCTTGCCGTATTGTTACGGGAAGGAAAGGATGAGTATGCCGCATTGATTACCAGGGAGATGGGCAAGCCGCTCGGGCAGGCTTCGGCTGAAGTTGAAAAAAGCGCCTGGGTGTGCGACTATTATGCAGAACATGCCGAGACGTTCCTGCAGCCTGAAAAGGTGGATGTAGATGGCATACAGGGGCTTGTCACTTTCGATCCCCTCGGAGTGATTCTCGGGGTAATGCCCTGGAACTTTCCATTCTGGCAGGTATTCCGGTTTGCTGCAGGCGTGATGATGGCCGGAAATGGCATTGTTGTCAAACACGCACCGAATGTCACCGGTTCTGCAATAGCTATCGAGACCCTGTTCCGTGAGGCTGGTTTTCCCGAGGACCTCTACAGAACGCTGCATGTTGACCTTGAGGATGTGGACGAGATGGTTGGGAAAATCATCGCGCATCCTGTCATCAGAGCTGTATCGGTTACTGGCAGCACTGGCGCGGGTATAGCCGTGGCTTCCAAGGCGGGAAGCGCACTGAAGAGGAGTGTTCTCGAGCTTGGAGGAAACGATCCCTATATCGTGCTTGATGATGCTGACCTCAGCCAGGCTGTGGATCACTGTATAGCTGCGCGCCTCCTCAATGCAGGACAGAGCTGTATTGCAGCCAAGAGGTTTATTGTCCATACGTCTGTCAGGGACGAGTTCCTTGCTATGCTGATGGAACGAATGACGCAGAAAGTTATGGGCGACCCGTTCGATGCTTCGGTCGATCTCGGGCCTGTTGCCAGGCTGGATCTTCGCGACCAGCTGCATCGGCAGGTGGAACAGAGCCGAAAGGAGGGGGCAACTATCCTTTGCGGCGGAGAAATTCCCGATATGAAGGGGTATTTTTATCCCGCAACAGTTGTTACCGATGTTCGTCCGGGCATGGCCGTCTACCAGGAGGAGACCTTTGGTCCGGTTGCTACCGTTATAGAGGCTTCGAGTGATGATGAGGCGGTCAGGATAGCCAATGACAGCCCTTATGGACTCGGCTCGGCTGTTTTCTCAGCTGATCAGGCAAGGGCCCGTTCGATTGCTGCACGGCTCGATGCCGGCAATTGCTTTATCAACTCGATGGTGAAGTCTGATCCAAGGCTTCCATTCGGTGGGGTCAAGCAGTCAGGCTACGGTCGCGAACTTTCTATGTACGGTATTCGTGAATTTGTCAATGTCAAGACGCTCTACCTGGGATAACTTATCTTGGCGTAGGTCTGTTCTGCAGGTAGTTTTTGATCGAGCAGTGCTTGTTGAGTCCGAGTTTTTTATGTAGTCGGTACCGAATGCTCTCGACACCACGAGGGGATACTCCCAGGGATGAGGAGATCTCCCTCGTGTTGAAGTTGTTGCGTATCAGGAGGCAGATTCTCAGCTCTCGCTGGTTCAGGTCTGGGTGGCTTCTTTGAAGTTCGGAAAGGAAGCGTGAATCGATGGCATTCAGGCTTCCTTCTCCTCCGCTTCGTACCCCTGATTCATGCATGATGAGCTCTTCACAAGAGCCGATCATATCCTTCTTCCTTTCAGGAGCAATATCCAGCTCCTTGAACTGGCGGCAGAGTTCGCCAAGCCTGGTGGTTTTTTCTGAAATGGCTGTTGATACCCTGGTGAGTTCGATTTCTTTCGCAGCTATCTGTGATTTCAGGTTGGACTGCTCTTTCTTCAGCATCTCTTCCATTTGCAGGTTCATAGCCTGCTGTGCCTTGAGCAGGAGACTCTTCTCCTCAACTTTCCGTTCATATGACTTTTTCAGCTCCTGGGCCTGCCTGCGGTGTTCTATCTGTCGCTGGAAAAGGTCTTCCTGGAGGATTTGAAGTGACTTGAGGAACGGAAAAAGCGTATGGTCCATCTCAGGGATACGGACCGGGTGCTGGTAGAGTTTCAGCCAGCTCATTCGTGCAATGCCTGAAAGGAATTCCTTGCGATAGTCCAGTATCTCCTGTTCAGCTTCCTTCTCGCTCGCTGGCTCTTCGGGGCTACGCTCCAGCCCTCCGCTGCATTCCATGGCGATGCGCACGGCATCAGTATAGCTTTCAGCGCAGGTGACGGGAAGTCGTTCTGGCGCTATGGCGCTGATAGTCTCGAGAACAGGGCGTAGCGTAGGGCTGACGTTGTAAATGATGACCATCTTGAGTGAGCCCCCCATGTTGTAGGCAAAATCAATGAAATCCTGCTTGTAGCGGTAGCTCAATTCTTCCACATGTTCCGCATTGACGATGTTGCAGGGGGGAATGTTTGTCAGGTCGAGGTCTTTGACAATAGTGGCGAACGTGACATGGTCTAGGTAGTCAAGGGTAATACTTTCCTTGTTGGTCAGGTATTCGTTAAAAATGATATTCGATCCTATCAGCTTGAATTCGGTTGTATAGCCGGCTTCAGGGTGAGTGGCTTGCCATTGTGGTGATGCAATGATAGGTAGGTGTGTGACAGGGCAGATATTCATGACTGGCTACTGATGTTGTCAGGCAAGGGAAAAGTTGATAAGGTAATTCTTGATCGACTGGTGCTTGCCAAGTTTCATTTTCTTGTGCATCCTGTAACGTATGCTTTCGAGTCCCCTTGTCGAGATCCCGATAGATTTGGCAATTTCCCTGGTATCGTAGTTAAGCTTGATGAGGAGGCAGATTCTCAGGTCTCTCTGGTTGAGTATTGGGTGTTCCTGGTGCAGTCGTGTAAGAAATTCAGAATCGGTTGCAGTAAGTTTTTCTGTCAGTTTCTGGTCGGCAAGATCCTTTGTGGCCAGCTTTTCCGATTGCTCGAGCAGTTTCTTTTTTTCCTGCTCAGCAATGGAAAGGTCTCCGATCATCTCCTGGAGTTTTTTCAGGGCAGCTGTCTTGTCAGCTAGTGCATTCGATATCCTGGTCAGCTCGAGGTCATGGGCAGCTATGCGCGATTTGAGCATGGAACGTTCACGGTCGAACATGCTTTTAAGCTTGTTGTTCATTTCCAGCTGAGCGTTGAGCAGAATATTTTTTTCTGACAGTTTCAACTGAAATTCCTGCTCTTTTTCTCTGGTGTTGCGAGCGGTAATTCTTTCCTTTTCAAGCAGATCCTGCTGCAGTGATGAAATTGCCTTGAAAAACGGGAACAGGAAATTGTCTTCCTGGGGAAGGTTTACCTGCTGGTTGAGCATATTAAGCCAGCCGATTCTTGCAGTTGCAGCGAGGAAGTCCTTTTTCAGGCCGGCAAACAGCTCGTCTTCTTCGTCTTCATATTCATCTTCGATTCGTTCACCGGCTTTCAGTGCAAGTACGGCGTGTATGGCATCTGCATAATTATTGACGATCAGTACCTTTGTCGTTTCAGGAAGCATTGAGGCGAACATTTCCGCAATTGTCTGGAACTCCGATGTCACGTTAAAGAAAATAATGGCGTGAAACGTCGGCTTGATGTGATAGATCAGCTGCGTGAGGTTCTTCTTATAGATGTAAGAGACATCCGTGACATGGGATAGGTCGCGAAGCATGTAGACAGGTTTTCCTGTAAGGCCTGATTCCTCAAGGACCGTTTGGAACAGTGACTTGTCCATATATTCGGCTGTGATATCCTGATCGGTTTCGTAGTAGCTGAGAAGTATATCGTCTCCAATCTTCCGGATATGTGATGTATAGTGGTTGCCTGAATGGACGGTTTTCCAGTTTGCTCGTTCAATTATGGGAAGGCCGGAAACTGGACAGTTCTTCATGGAGTGCCACGATAGGAGTTATAGTGGTGTAATTATTACATTCAATATACGTGTTTTCTTTTTTTACTCAAGTTAATTATAGGTTTCTGACGTAGTTGCTTTCTATGAACTGGGCTTGTTGTCATAGCGTTGTGGTTGTAATGATGATAATACGCTTAACTACTGTATTGCTTCTGTGTCGCTCAGTGCTGTCAGGTAGTTCTTGATCGACTGGTGTCGTGAGAGTCTGAGTTTTTTATGCATCCTGTAGCGTATGCTTTCCATTCCCCTACGAGAGATCTCGATGTTCCGGGCAATTTCATCAGTATCATAGCTCAGCTTAATCATCAGGCAGATTTTCAGTTCCCGCTTGTTAAGGTTAGGGTGTTTCTGCTGCAGGACGGTGAGGAATCCCGAATCCGTGCTCGTCAGGGGCATATCGATCTTTTTTTCGTTGAGCTCGGTTTCGATAAGGTTATCTATAATCCGTATGAGTCTTTTTTTGGAGGTTGTATCCGCATCTGAGTGGCGGACCATGTCGTAGAGGTCGCGAAGCGGTCCTCGTTGTTCGTTGATCGACGAGCTTGCCCGCTCAATGTCACGAGCCCTGTCCTTTATGTTTTCTATAAGTTCTGCCTTTTGATACTCATGGGTTGCCAGAAGCTGACGTTTTTTTGCTTCCTCTTTATCTGCCGGCAAGCTATTTATATCAGAAGTGTCATGTGTGTCGGCTAAGGATTGGGCTGCCCTGTTCTCACGCAGGCTTTGCTGCAATTCGGCAAGACTTTCGAAAAAGGGAACGGTATCGTGCCCTTCAGGTGGCATGAGGATCTGCGTGTCGTACATGTGCATCCATCCAATTCTTGCTGTTGCTGCCAGGAACCTTGATGTTGCCATAGTTGTCTCGTCTTCCTCTATAGCTTCCTTGTTCCCCGCTGTAGTTCGCAGTTGTTCAACCAGCTTCAGGGCCTCGTCAAGGCTCTTTGCTTCACGGAAGGGGATAGCTGAAGGAAGTATTGCAGCTATTGTGCGGGCGGTGAGTTCGAGTTCCCGGGGAATATTGTAAAACACTACGCCTTTCAGCGGGAGCTGGAGGTTATAGAGCAGGTTGATGATCCCTCTTTTGTATTCGTGTGAGAGTGATGCTACGTTCGAGAGATCCCAGATGATGAACAGGGGCCTTTGTTCCAGCTCTGATTCATGTATGACAAGTTCAAGCAGTTTTTTTTCGAAGGTTTCAAGTTCAACGCTGGATTGGGCCTCTATACGGCAGAAGAGGATATTCTCCCCAATCAGTTCTATAATGGTGGTATAGAGCTCAGAATCTGGTGTAAAGTGCCAGTGAGGATGAGTGGTTCTATGCAGTGGTCCGGTATACGTGTGTTTCATGGTATGGTCATCGGTTCTGAATGGGCCTGATAAAGGCATATGTCATGCTGTCATGGCAAGTTCATTGAGGTAGCTTTTTATCGACTGGTGGCGTGAAAGGCCTATTTTTTTGTGCATTCTGTAGCGTATGCTTTCCATGCCTCTCGTGGAAATGCCAATGGAACGTGCGATTTCCCTGGTATCGTAATTAAGCTTAATGAGCAGTCCTATACGCAGTTCTCTCTGGTTCAGGTTGGGATGTTTTTTCTGCAGTTTTACCAGGAACTCGGAATCTGTTGCCGTCAGCTCGATATTGAGTTTTTTCTCGATCATTTCAGTTTCGATCATGCTTTCGCATGCTGACTGCATCTGGTGTTTCTGCTGAGGTTCGATATCGAGATCCCTTATGATATCGAGAAGCTGTTTCAGTGTGGAGGTTTTTTCGGCAATTGCGGTCGATATCCTGGTCAGCTCCATTTCCTGTGATGCAAGCCTCGAGGTGAGGGCGGATTTTTCCTTTTCAAGCTGCTGTTTGAGCTGCTTGTAGAGTTCCTGCTGGGCATTGAGCTGGATGTTCTGTTCCCTGAGGACTTCTTCACTGCTGCTCCTGATAAGGTCGAGCTCGCGGGATTCCTGCCTGATGTTTTCCTGCAGGTCCTGCTGGAGTTGTTCCATTGCCTTGAAAAAGACATAGTAAGGGTCGTCATGCGGTGGAATTTCAATATTCTGGTCCAGCATGCCAAGCCAGCTCATTCTTCCCATGATGGCCAGGAACTCCCTTTTTTTAGCTGCCTGCATGGCCTCGGACGGATCTTCATCTCCATAGGGGGGAAGTGCGCCATTTTTGAGTGCAAGTAAAGTAGTTACTGCCTCGGTGTAGGTGCCTCGTATATAGACAGGAATCGTATCCTGCACGATGGCTGCAAAAGTTTCTGTAAGGGTTCGTGCCCTGGGGTCAACATTGTAGAATACAATTGCCTTGAACGGGTTGCCGGGATTGTAGATGAGGCTCGACGTTTCTTTCTTGTAGGAACTCGACAGGTTGATGACATGGGTCATGTCCCAGAGAAGATAAAGCTGTTCCGAACTGTAGCCTGGTTCTCCTGTTACTTTCTGGAGAAGGTCGTTGTCTATGGAGTCGAGAGTTACGTCATGGTCAGCCTCAATGCTTGCAAGGAGGATATCCTGGCCAATTCTTGTCATGACTTTCGTGTATCCGGCCTTATCGTGTTCTTTTTTCCATGCCGGAGTCGTTGTTACTGGTAGATGGGATACTGGGCAAGTGGTCATGTGTGGGATCATTCTTTCTTATGTCGAAAGGGCTTAACGTGTCTCTTGGTGTAATATACTTCAAAGATATACAATTTTCAGCCTTGTAAAAAGAAAAAAGCGTATTATACAGCCAACTACTTCGCAGTAGTTCAGTGTAGTATGCGGTGTTGCCTTGTGTTGCAAGTTTCCAGTGCTATTGCTTTGTTTGGCGGGTCGGCTGAATCAGTGTATACTCATTGTACGTCAGGTGAATCCTGGTTATAAAAGAATTGCATTTACAGCCATGTCAATACAGATTGTTGTTTATGAGGATGACGCGGTTCGGGGACTCCTGCCGCTGACTGAACTCAAGCCGGTGTATTCTCTTGTTACGGGGTGTTCTACCCTTGCAGCCAAGTTCCACAGATGCCTTGGTGATGTCGGGGAGGTGACGTTCCACATGCGTTCCAGGCTTGTGGCGTGGTATGGTCGCCAGTTTCCTGTTTTTTCCGTTCCTTCCGGAGACGAGCTTCTTCTTGTCAATGGCCGAATTGTATGTGACGACCGTTTTACGTCATACCTCCGGCAATTACATTCCCCGGGGCAGTTGCTGGTCCAGGACGGGGAGTTGCTGGCCTTACGGGTGACCGCTGTTGAGCTTGGTGAATGCAAGGATGGGCTCGAGGGCTTGCTTGAGCGTGCTTCTTCCCGTGCTGCAGCCGACGTCATACAGTGTCAAGGCGTTCGTGTTCTTTCCCGTCTATGGGATCCCGTCTCATTGCATACCGAAGAGCTTGGTCGTGAGGCTGGCCTGTTGCCGCTTGGCTGTGTTGAGGGGGATGTTGCAGATGGAGCGCACCTGGTCAATCCCGAAGGAATATACGTCGGCAAAGGTGCCCGGGTAGGTCCGGGAGCCGTGCTTGACGCCAGCGAGGGATTTGTTGCTGTTGCACCGGGGGCAACCATTGAACCCCAGGCGGTTCTGGCGGGGAATGTCTTTGTTGCTGAGCACGCGAGGGTGAAGATGATGGCAAGGGTGTATAGTAATGTCTATATCGGAGCTTTTGCCAAGGTTGGTGGAGAGGTCGAGGACTCAGTGATGGAGCCATGCTCCAACAAGCAGCATGACGGTTTTCTGGGTCATTCCTATATCTCTTCATGGTGCAATCTTGGTGCAGGGACAACAACTTCCGATTTGAGAAATGATTATAAGAAAGTAAAATTGCATATTAACGGTGTTGAGCATGCTACCGGTCTCCAGTTTCTCGGTCTCATTATGGGGGAGCATGCGAAAGCGGCGATCAATTCCACATTCAATACCGGTACGGTCGTCGGTACGTCAGTAAATATCTTCGGAGCAGGATTCCCTCCCAAGTACATACCATCTTTTTCATGGGGTGGTCCGGGAACGGGATTTTTGCCATACAGGCCGGATAAAGCTCTTGAGACGGCCAAGATGGTAATGGCCCGAAGGGGTGTCGAGCTTGATGCAGCATATGAGGAGATGTTCATGGATGCTGCATCAGGGATTGGCAGGATGCCAATCTGAAAAGCAGCTCAGAAATTATACATTTTAACGTAGTCCAGGCTATGGTCCTTGTTATTGATAATTACGATTCGTTTACCTATAACCTCGTGCAATACATGGGGGAACTCGGAGCAGATGTCAGGGTGTTTCGGAATGATGAGCTGACAGTGTCCGAGGTTCTCGGGATGGAGCCGGAAAAGATTGTGATATCTCCGGGTCCGGGGACACCTGCCGATGCCGGGATTTCCATAGAGCTGATCAAGGCTGCCCAGGGTCGCATTCCGCTGCTCGGCGTGTGTCTCGGGCACCAGGCTATAGGTGAGGCGCTTGGCGGTAAGGTCGTGCGTGCTTCGGCAGTCATGCACGGAAAGACTTCGTTGGTCCATCATGACAACAGTGGAATCTTTGCGGGTATATCGAATCCTTTCGTGGCGACCCGTTACCATTCTCTTATCGTGGAACGGGAGAGCCTGCCCGGGATGCTGGATATCCGTGCCTGGACCGATGATGGTACTATCATGGCAATGGACTGCCGAGAGCTGATGCTTTACGGTGTACAGTTTCACCCTGAATCGATCATGACCAGCGAGGGGCATCGTATTATCGGTAATTTCCTGCAACTTGAGCATTCACCTGTCAGGTCTGGCGCTAGCTATGGATAAGTTTGCTGGACAGCGTGGTGGCGGTGAACAGGGGAAAGTGGCTCCGCCGGCAGAATGTTTCGCTCGTCAGACAGATTTCGTGGGTGACGGCTGGCGTGTTTTCAAAATTATGTCGGAATTTGTTTCCGGCTTTGAAAAAATGGCAGAAACCGGGCCAGCAGTCAGCGTTTTTGGTTCAACCAGGGTAAGACATGACGATCCCGTCTATCGCAAAGCAGAGGAGATAGGGCGACTGCTTGCCAGGGAGGGTTTCGCAACCATTACAGGGGGAGGACCAGGAGTTATGGAGGCTGCCAACAGGGGGGCCCAGGAAGCAGGAGGGGCCTCAATAGGCTTCAATATACAGCTTCCGAACCAGCAGAATGCAAACGCTTTCGTTGACCGTGACCGGTTGTTGACATTCCAGTATTTTTTTGTGCGCAAAGTGATGTTTCTCAAGTATTCCCAGGCCTTTATCGTTTTCCCCGGCGGCTTTGGAACCCTTGATGAATTCTCTGAAGCCATAACGCTTATTCAGACGAAAAAAAGTGCACGGTTCCCAGTAATTTTGGTGGGGAAAGAATTCTGGCAGGGATTTTACGCCTGGATACACGATACCATGTTCAGTAATCACGGATTCATTTCCGAAGATGACATGGATTTTATATTTCTCGAGGATGATCCTGAAGCTGTCATCAGCCTGATCAAGGAGTTCTATCCCGAAGGGTATTCATTGAACTTCTGAGCAAGGAGTCCTCTGTTTATGGATCGATATTCCCGTCATTATCTCCTCGAAGAGATCGGCAAGGATGGCCAGAAAAAACTTGGTGCTGCTCGAGTGCTTGTTGTTGGCATGGGGGGCTTGGGGTCTCCGGCTGCGCTCTACCTTGCCGCGGCAGGGATAGGAACCATCGGGATTGCGGATGCAGACCTGGTGGATCTGACAAATCTGCAGCGACAGGTGCTCTATCGTACGAAAGATGAAGGACGATGTAAGGTGGAGGTTGCCCGGGAGGCCCTTTTGGAGCTTAACCCCGGTATCAGTGTTGATGTGCACGATACGTTCATTGACGGTGGCAATGCCGGATCGATTGTCAGAGGTTACGATATCGTGCTTTGTGCTATCGATTCATTCCAGGGCAGACTCGAGCTCAATGATGCCTGTGTAGATGCAGCTATCCCCTGTATCCATGCAGGTGTCAGTGGCCTGGAGGGGCAGGTTATGACCTATATTCCCGGTTCATCCTGTTACCGGTGCGTGTTTCCTTTTGCTACAGGCGATAGTCAGTCAGGCAGTAGCAGCTCCCCGTTGTTTGGTACGCTTGGACCTGCAGCAGGTATTGCCGGTACTATGCAGGCGGCAGAGGCTATCAAGTATTTCTGCGGTTTTGGCAGGATGCTTCAGGATAGGCTTCTTGTTTTTGATCTCGCAACGGCATCATTCACCACTCTTGATGTCCGGCGCAATGCTTCCTGCCGTTCGTGTTCGACGACATAGTCGATAGGACACTGGCATTGTGCATGGTTCGACGTTGTTTTACTAACATTTCAAGAAATGGCATTGTGATATTTCCATGTGAAAAAGCTGTCTGGTACAATCTTCCGCAAATACGTGCGGATATTGCAGCAGGCCTTGTCAAAAGCGGTATGACGCAGTCAGGAGCAGCGGGTAAGCTCGGGGTTACGCCGGCCGCTGTTTCCCAGTACCTTCATAAAAAACGGGGGCGCCAGACGGAGAAGACTGAGGAGTACCTGGCAGAGATAGAGACTGCCGTGAAGAAGATTTGCGCAGGTGCCTGCAGTAACGAGATACGTGCCATTATGTGCAGGTGTTGCCAGATTATATCCCGTAACGATGAGGAAGGCGGGATTGTTTGCCAGGAAAAACTGTAAAGAGGAGTGGTAAGTGTTATGGTTGGAAAACAACATGCGGCCGGTATGCAACGGCAGGGATTCGTTTCAGGCGTATTCCTGAGTATCCTGCTCTGTGTGATCGGGTTTTCTATAGAATTTATGACCGGTGGAGGCGGGGTTGCCCTTCCATCATGGCCAGGTAACCTGTACTTGCTGCTGCTCATGCTGTCAGTGATCATTCCTACAGCGTTACTCTTCAGGGAGAGCAGGTTTGTGCAATGGCTTGGCGGGATTCCGCTTGGGCTCTGTCTTATTGTGGCTGTTGCAGTGCTGTCGATGTTTGGCGGTGTTCTGCCGCAGGAGCAGGGGGCAGTTACCGGGTGGATGGAACGGCTCGGGTTTAACAGGATGTTTTCAAGCTGGCCTTTTTCCCTTGTCATGCTGGCGTTTCTTGGTAATATCGGGCTTTCCCTCGTATGGAAATGCGTTCCGTTCAGGAGGGCAAACCTCCAGTTTATTCTTTTTCATGCAGGTTTCTGGATCTCGATGGCTTGCGGATTGCTTGGTAGTGCAGACCTGCAGCGGGTGATCATTCCCCTTTACGAGGGGCGCTCTTCGAGCCAGGGATATCTCTCTTCATCGAAAACGATGGTAGAGCTACCCTTTAGCATCTACCTCGAGGATTTCATTATGGAAGAGTATCCACCGCAGCTTGCTCTATACGATCCGGAAACCATGCTACTCGAGCTCGATGAGACCAATACAGTCCACCAGGTTACTGAAGGGCTTGCAATGAGCTGGCCCGAAGGCATACATCTCAAAGTGTTACGCTATCTTCCGTACGCCATGATGCGGCCTTCGGGAGAGCCCGTAGCAGCCGACCACAAGGCCGGTGTTCCTTACGTGTTCGTCGAAGGTCAGGCTGGTGGTCGAAGTTTCAGTTCATGGCTCAGTACCGGGAGCCCCTATGAGGATCCGCTGTTTGTCGGTCTTGGAGAGAAGCTACTGGTGCTTGTCCCTGGGACAGCGAAGAAATACAGTTCGAGAGTGCGTATAGATGAGCCTGGCGGGAATGGCCTACTTGAAACAGTTGTTGATGTCAACGCGCCGGTTTCCATCGGGGGATGGAAACTCTACCAGATGGGGTATGATGAGAATGCAGGACGCTGGTCGAAACAGAGCCTGCTTGAAGGTGTTCGTGACCCATGGTTGCCGATTGTGTATGCCGGGTTCTTCATGATGCTGGGCGGGAATTTCCTCTTTTTCTGGAACGGCATGAAAAAAACAAAGGTGTTATGACGTGGATTGAATTTCCTTTTGCAGCGTATGGTGCAATGCTACTCTGGTTGGCAGGTTCATTGGCCGGTATAGCTTCCATTCGTAACCGCTCGTTCGAGCTGCCTGCAAAGTCGTTGCTCTGGGCGGGAACCATGGTAATGACGGTGTTTCTGCTTCTGTTCTGGATAGAGATCGATCGTCCGCCGCTACGGACACTTGGTGAGACACGGCTATGGTATGCAACGCTCATTCCGCTGGTCGGTTTCCTGGTAGAGTACAGGTGGAAGGTGAAGTGGCTTGTTTATTATTGTGTAGCACTAGCTTCCCTTTTCCTTTTCATCAACCTGCTTTCTCCGGATGTGTATGACAAGGCTCTTATGCCTGCATTGCAGAGTGTCTGGTTTGTGCCGCACGTTGTGGTCTACCTTGTCGGTTACGTCCTGCTTGCTGCTTCGTCGGCAGCTGCTGCTCATGTTCTCTGGAAGACGGGGGACGGGAAGCTATATCCTGAAGGCAGTCGCATCAGCCATATCCTTGCACTTCTTGGCTTTGTCTTTCTGACCTTCGGCCTGGTATTCGGCGCATTATGGGCTAAGGAAGCATGGGGACATTACTGGACATGGGATCCCAAGGAGACATGGGCGCTGATTGCCTGGCTGGTCTACCTGGGATACCTGCATGCAAACGCGCTGCAGGTAAAAACCCGTGCACTGCAGTGGTATCTGGTATTAGGTTTCCTTGTTCTGCTCGTGAGCTGGTTCGGGGTAAATTATCTGCCGTCTGCACAGCAAAGTGTACACAGTTACCAGACGTAATAGGGCCTCTAAATACTTGTTAGCCAGATGAAAAAGATTGCTATAATCGTTGTCCTTTTCCTGCAGTCGCTTTTTGCTTTCAGCAAGCCGGCACAGGCATTTCTGCTGCAGCCTGATGAGCCTCCGGTACAGGCCGAACTGTTCAGTGTTACCCGGGAGCCTGGCGGAGCTCTTCTGGTCGGGCTCAGGATGCAGATGTTGCCCGGGTGGCACGTGTACTGGAAGTATCCGGGAGAGGCAGGGTTACCGGTCAGCATTTCCTGGACTCTTCCGGAGGGATATCGGGCAGGGGAGCTGATGTTTCCGCATCCTGAACGTTTTTCATTTGAAGGGATGCTGGGGTATGGATACAGTGGCGAGGTTGTGCTCTTTACCTCCATAGAGCCTGAGGCCGGGAGAAAGATCTCTTCGGGTATATTCCCGCTTACAGCAGATATTACCTGGCTTGCATGCGGGGAGTTCTGCATGCCCGGTTCGGCTCGCATCGAGCTCTCTTCTCCCGACAGTGACCCGAAGCTTGCTTCCCTGGCAGCCAAATGGCTCGATCGCCTTCCGCCAGAGGGGGGCGCATCTGCAGGGTTATTTCAGACCTCCCCGGTAACAGCGAGTGGCGGAGTGGCTGTTGTGAAGCTGGAGTATACTGGCACCGGGGAGCTCGGCGACTTTTTCCCCTATGCTCCACCTGAAGGTGTTTCCTATGCGGGTGTGACTGTCGAGACAAGGAGCGTTGAAATCTCCCTGGAAGGGGGGATTGACGGTGCTGTGCTTGGTGGCGTTGCAGTGACGACAGACGGTATTTTTGAGGTTGAAATCCCCCTTCCCGGTGTGGTGGGGAGGGGAAGCATGCCTGGGTTCCAGACCCTGGCATGGATGCTCTTGCTGGCATTTGGTGGAGGTGTGCTGTTAAACGTTATGCCTTGCGTGCTTCCGGTGCTTGGACTTAAGGTTTTCAGTCTGGTGGGACCTCATGGCGAAGAGAGTGCGACTGGTCGGTACCTGAGCCTTTATTTCGCTGCAGGTGTCCTCTTTTCCTTCTGGATCATGGCTGGATTTGTGTGGGCGCTGCAGGGGATGGGGGAACAGATCGGGTGGGGTTTCCAGTTCCAGTCTCCGGCTTTCATCATGTTTATCGCTGGGCTGGTATTCGCATTCGGCCTCAACCTATTCGGTATCTTCGAGTTTTCAGCTCCCGTGGTCTCGGGTAAAGTAGGGAAACTTGCTTCGAACAAGGATATTGCCGGATCATTTGTCAGCGGCATTCTGGCGACGACCCTTGCGACTCCCTGTACGGCTCCGTTTCTCGGTACAGCGCTGGGGTTTGCGTTTACCCAGCCGCCGCTTCTTATCCTGGTCTTCTTTACGGTCATAGCCCTTGGTATGGCTGCTCCGTACGTGCTGCTTGCATGGAATCCGGCCTGGCTGAAGTTCCTGCCTCGTCCCGGGCAGTGGATGTTCATCTTCAAGCAGGTCATGGGGTTCGTGCTTATGGCTGTTGTTATCTGGCTGGCTTCTATTCTCGGCCGTCATGGAGGGGCGGATGCTATACTCGCCCTGCTTCTTCTGCTCTTCGCTATCAGTATCCTCGTATGGGGCGCAGCTGCGGCTACCGGGCCGGGAAGTTCGGGGCGCAAGCGCTTCAGTGTCTGGGCACTGTCCGTAGTACTCATGCTGTCGGTATGGCAGTTCCTTTCAGGTGGGGGAGCGCTGCACCAGGACGCTTCTGAGCGAGTAGGCAAGGCATATGTCGATGCAAATGGCGTGACCTGGCATGACTTTACTCCCGAGCTCCTGGATTCCTTCCGGGAGAGTCGCCAGACAGTGCTTATTGACTTTACAGCGGACTGGTGCCTGACATGCAAGGCCCTGGAGGCAGGGGTTCTCAGCAATCCGACGGTTGCCGAAACGCTTTCCCGCCTCGGTATTGAGGCTGTTCGTGCTGACTGGACAACGCGTAACGATGCCATTACAGCCTTGTTGCAGAGGTTCGGGCGATCTGGGGTGCCGCTCCTGGTCGTTATTCCCCAGGGAGACCTGGAGCGTGCCGAGGTGCTGCCGGAGGTGGTGAGTGTCGGTATGTTGCTCGATGCCCTCGAAGAGGCAAACCCTGCCTCACAGCTCGACTACCAGATGTGAGCTGGTTGAATGTGCCTGCATGACTTCTGCCAGCTCTCCAAGCAATCCTTTGCCGTACCTGGCCAGGTAGTGGCAGATATTGACAGACCTTTCCTGTGGAGATCCTTCGGGAAACAGCTCTGCTGATATGCGTTCAACCTGCCCGATAACATCGTCATGTTTTCTCCGGTTGGCCCTGTGGGTCTTGGCCTGAAGTGTTTCAAGGGATTTTTCAATCTGCCTCATCGTGCCCTGGAGTGACTGTGCGAGTGTCTGGTCAAGCTTGGCAAGAACCGGCTCGAGTTCCTGGAGTCGTGACCGCACATCACCCTTTGTGGCATTGAACAGGCTGTCGTACTGTTCATCGCTGCTGCCTGCAACGGCATTTTTTTTCAGCATTTCCATGTCCCTGAACGTGGTGGTATACATCTGTCGTCGGGAGAATCCCGGTCGCCCGGCTTTTTGCATCACCTTGTCTATCGTGCGACGGAGGCCCGGCTCCACGAGGGAGAAACTTGCCCTTGGCATAATGAAGGGCATGGTTACGCCGAACTGTTCATAGACTCGTTTATACTGGGCAAGGTAACTGATTTCACCAGGTCCCCCGATATAGGCGAACACGGGAAGTACCGAATCCTGTACCAGGGGTCGAAGTACAACGTTCGGGCTGAAGCGTTCAGGATGGTCCTGGCACATTTCCATGAGCTGGTGGCGGGAGTAACGTTGCTTGCCGGGAGAGAGCTCGAACCAGTCGTCTCCTGATTGTTCAATTTTCTGGCGCTGCCCCTGGCTTGTAACGTGGAAAAGATTGACGGCCCTGGGCTTGGCCTGCGCACTGAAGCCATACTGCTCTAACAGCGAACTCTGGGTGATCACTTCCAGCGAGCTTCGGGGGGCGCTTGACAGCTCCCGGGAGAATGTTTCGGTTGCCAGCTGTTTGAATGCCGGGTCACCGGGGGTAAGGAAGAGAATAGGAAAGTCACTGAGCAGCCAGGCCATGGTTTTTGCAAAGCCGCTTTCCAGGGTTGCATCGGGCGTATAGAATTCTCTCAGCTTTGCAGTTATTTCGCCCTTGAACTCTGAATCGGGCAGTAATTCCTCGAGCCTCGCCAGGCAGTCCAGGATTCCTTTGCCCATTGGCGTGCGGCTGACCATCTGCTGCGGGAGGCGCTGCCATGGCTCCAGCACGATCTCTTCAATTGCAGTGCCTCGGAACAGCGAGGCTTTTGCCGACTCCTCAAAATCATGGTCGTCACTTTCTATCCAGAATAACGGTATGAAGTGGTGATCCTGGAACATCGCATTTTGCTGTTCGGCGACCATGACAGCACTCAATGCCTTGTAGACCGTGTAGAGTGGACCGGAAAAAAGACCGGGTTGCTGCCCGGTTACAACGAAGAATGTTCGTGGCGATTCGAGGGTATCGAGTTGCTGCAAATGCTGTTGGTTTACCCCGAAATTTCTGTTCTGGCGTTCAAGGATTTCCCTGATGGCCTGCCTGTTGTACTTTCCGGCAGACAGGGTGCCAAGGAGCTTGTAGTAGTCAGCTTCCTTCTGGAAATCATGCTGAAAGAAACTGGCGGTAAAGGAAGCTCTTTCGGGAGTTCCACCAACATAGGTTCCAAACAGTTTTGGAAAGCCGCGTTGTTCTATCTGGTCGTAGTCAAGAAGGAATGTATTCACTGCTCACTTTTTGATGTTCCATTTCTGTATCGGTTTGATCGCCTCATGGTTTGTCATGTCCACGGCGATCGGTGTGATGGCTACATGATTGTGTTGTATGGCGAACTCATCTTCATCGAGCGATGTATCCATTTGCCTGAGGGTTCCGCTGAGCCAGTAATAGGGGTTGCCAAACATGTCATCACGTTCGATTGCATCTTCTGCCCAGCGTGATCTTCCCTGCCGGGTAACCTTGACTCCGGTGATGTCGCATTCAGGGACATTAGGGATGTTGACCGACAGGATAGTATCCGGGGGAAGTCCGTCTCGCAGTACTTTGCGGGCAAGCTTCCTGGCAAACTTGCCTGCGTAGGTGAAATCTGCATTCTCATAGGTTGTGAGTGAAAATGCAAGGGAGGGGATATGCTGTATGGCGCCTTCCCTGGCTGCTGCAACCGTGCCTGAGTAGAGGGCGTTGGTCGCGGTGTTGCTGCCATAATTGATGCCACTGACGATCAGGTCTGGTTTTTCATCGAGAATATGACTGAGCGCTACCTTGATGCAGTCTACAGGGGTACCCGATACGGTATGGCCGAAAAACCGGTTGTTCCTGCTGAATGACCGTATCCGTAGAGGGACGCCTAGTGTCATGGCATGGCTCATGCCGCTATGGGGGTCTGCAGGTGCCACCACCGTTACCCTGCCGATCTTCTTCATCGATGCAGCCAGTACATGAATGCCTTCGGCTTCTATGCCATCGTCGTTACAGACAAGTATATGAGGAGTTGCGTCGCTTTTCACGTGTATAGGGTTTAATGCGGTGAAGTTACAAAAATCCTAGAATTCATGACCGAGGCTGAAGTAGAACACTGATTCGGTAAACCGGAGCGATCCATCCTCATGTTCTTCTGCCCCATCGATCCTAAAGGCTTTGCCGGCGGTAAAGTTTGCCGGGCCGACCGGTGTTTTCCACGACAGCCCCGCTCCCAGGCCGTGGATCATCGAGGAAATACTGAATTCGCGGTTGGTTTCCCATACCTGCCCCATGTTGTAATAGAGCTGGAATGTCGAAGGAAAGATGATATCGATCCCGGGATGGTAGCGCAGGCTGCTGCCGAAAACCATCATGTTACGTCCTATAAGGTCGTTTTCCTTGAGTCCGATGAATGACGTACAGTGGGGACTTCCAGCTCCGCCTATGAAAAAATTGTCGGCAAAGGGAAGCATGCTGCTACTTGTGCCGATATGGAGATTGAGCTGACCGGATGTTTCACTGTTGATACTGAAATTTTCTTCATGCGAACCAGACAGCTGCCAGTACTGGGTATCGTTTATCGTGCCTGGAGTAAGCTTGTAGAAAAGGTGGGTGTAGCGGCCACTGGTTGCCTGCTGGCTCGCATTGCGGCTATCAAGCGTGAACTCGGCAGCCAGAGAGCCTGTTGTCTGGTTGCTTTCATTGAAAAGCTGCTCGGTCTCGTTTGTCATGACCCTGGTATTTTCCACCATCAGGTCGACAAGGAACCTGCTCTGGCGGCTCAGGCTTGCCCCGAAAGAGCTGGTGGCTCCATAGCGCTGAATGCTGTACCTGGAGTAGTCATCGTCTGAGGGTGCCAGGAAGTTTTTTGAGAATACCGGGGTTCTCATTTCCCGCTGGAGATGGTTGTAATGCAGTTTCGACATGAATGTCAGGTTCGTACTCCCCATGCGAGGTATGTAGTATTCTAGGTTGACGCTGTTGTCGGATTCGCTGATCTTGGCCCAGCCACCCAGTGAGTTTGTGGTTCCACTGAGGTTTTCATTCCGATAGTCGAACAGCGCCTGTGCCTTGTAGGTCTGGTCGTAGCGAAGGCCAAGGCGGAGAACGCTCGGTGGCTTTTCGTCAAGCTTGAGTTGCAGGTCCGGGGTGATACTGCTGTTTTCCGGGTTGGCAAGTACATCGAGTGATACCCGGTTGAATGCTCCTGTGGATACCAGGTTGTCGATCGAGCGTTCCGCCTTGTCAAGCAACAGCGGTGTGCCGGTTTCAATCTTGAGTTCTCGCTGTATGGGGATCTTTTTCGTTATTCCGCGGTTCTGGGCCGTGACTATCCTGCCGGTATTTCCGTCCGATAGCCTGACGTTAAGGGTATTGCTGTCGATTTCGACAGATTCGATGCTGACCAGGCTGAGTCCTTTAGCCCGGTAAAGGCGCAATAGGTTCTCGAGAGCCTGGGTTCCTTCGGCATTGGTATAGGCTTTCCCAGAGATCTCGTCAAAACAGGAGACAATCTCTTTTTCAGGCAGGGGGTTTGTCCCGTGCAGTTTTACCTTTTCGAATCGGGGAAGGGGCGTGACGAAAAAGGTGACGTTTTTTTTGCCGCTATCCCTGACCGCCCTGGCATGGGTGAAAAGGTCTGTTTTCAGGAGATGCTGCAAGGCATCCTCAATTGTTGAAGAGGAGCGGATCAGCTCGCTTGCCTGATGGTAGCCGGAGGCGTGTTGTTTTGCAACCCCTTCTATGATGAGGGATCGTGTATATCCTTCAAAAGGAGTCTGTTGTCCCATTTTGGGATCGGTTGCGGCGAGAATTGTCGCAGCAAGTGTTTTTCCGCTTTCATACCCAGCCTGTATCACTGCCTCCGTGTTCGAGAAGTCAAGGGCAGTATTGTCCTTCAGGTCAGGTGCAATGACGATGTCTGCTTTGGACAGCTGTCCAGGGTACTGGAGTTCAATAAGGATAGACATCGCCTGGTCGGCAGCTTTCCAGGGGATGTCTATGTCATCAGCAACCGTATACATGCTACCCCTCGTATCGACGGCAATTCTGTAGCCGACTCCGGCTTTTTCGAGTTCATCGACCGCAAGGTTGGCTACGAGGCCGCCGTCAGCCAGTCGGTAATCGTCAATTTCAACCGGTTCGAAGATAACGGGAACAGTACTGCTTGCCCGCATAGCTTCAGAGAGGGAGCCGTCGGCAAGTGTGACCCGCTCCCCGCTGACAAGATCGGTTGTCACTGCACGGAATGGGACCGGGAGGTCGTCGAATGATTGTTGCGGATGGTAGAGGGCATTGAGTGTTAGCAGATCAAGCGTCCTTGTAAGCATCTGGGCCGAGCTCAGGGAGCGAGGTATAATAAGCTTGAGGTCGTCGAAGCGGATTGCAAGGGTTGCCCGGTCGCGTATTTTCTGTCGTTCTATGAATGTCGACGAGCGAAGGTCGGGGCCTTCAAGTGACAGCAGGGATTGCCATGGTGTTGTGAGTGCGAATGCTTCAAGCTCAGCCGGGCTGTACCCTGCACTGTAGAGGCCGCCAATAATCGCCCCGATGCTGGTGCCGGTGATGAAGTCAATGTCAATGCCGGCTTCTTCGAATGCCTTGAGGACGCCTATCTGGGCCATTCCGTTGGCCCCTCCACCAGAGAGTGCAATCCCGATGGTTTTTCTCGATGGACGCATTGCCGGCTTGATTACCAGGCGTTTTTCCCTGATGTCAAGTGTGTCTGGGTAGATGGTTGTCCGGGTTGCTCCAGCATTCAGGGGGAGGAGGAGCCAGAGCAGGATGACCAGGCCCCAGCGTAATGTAGGACGTGCCGCTTCTCTTCTGCGCAATTGAGGATTCCTGCAAGTTGTTTTGAGATCTCGGGGTCTCGTTATATCTTAAGGTTTAATGTAATCATCTTTAGGTAAAATTTGCATGGTCTGGTTTAAACGGGCAAAGCCTTCAATCTTCACGAAAGACAAACGTGATACGCCGGAAGGCCTGTGGTGGAAATGTGACGGTTGCGGTGCGATGCTGCACAAAAAACAGGTAGAAGATCATCTCTATACCTGTTGCGAGTGCGGGCATCATTTCAGAATATCCCCGTACCAGTATTTTTCCATCCTTTTTGATGATCGGAAGTATGACGAGTTCAGTGAGAACCTCCGAGCGGGTGATCCGCTGGAGTTCACAGATACCCGTCCATACCCTGACCGTGTGCATGATATCATAGAAAAAAGCGGCAAGACAGAGGCCTGCAGGAATGCCAGGGGGCGTATAGAGGGGCGCGATGTGGTTGTTTCGGCAATGGACTTCGGCTTTATCGGTGGTTCTATGGGTTCGGTTGTGGGTGAGAAGATTACGAGGGCTGCAAGGGTCTGCCTGGAAGAACGTGTGCCGCTGGTGATCATTTCGCAGTCCGGAGGGGCAAGGATGATGGAGGGGGCCTACAGTCTCATGCAGATGGCCAAGACCTCTGCACTGCTTTCAAGGCTTGCAGAGGAGGGTATTCCCTACCTTTCCCTGATGACCAATCCTACCATGGGCGGAATCAGTGCTTCGTTTGCCATGCTTGGCGATGTCAATATTGCAGAACCTGGAGCGCTTATCGGGTTTGCAGGACCTCGAGTCATACGCGACACGATCAAGCGCGATCTTCCCGAAGGGTTCCAGAGGGCAGAGTTCCTGCTCGAACACGGTTTTGTTGATATTATCGTGCATCGCAAGGACCTGCGTCACCGGTTTGCCCAACTGCTCGGGCACATGCAGGACTAGTGTATCTTACCAGTCAAGGGCCCTGGCAACTGCAGGAAATTCCTGTTTGAAGATTGCCAGGACGGCCTGGGCGATATCCCTGTGTTCTTTCTGTGTTCCCATGTCAAGTCGGACTTCCAGGTAGTGGATCCAGCTTCTGACGGATCCTTTCATATACAGGCGTGTCTGCGTGCTGAGTGGCAGGAGCATTCTTGCGCACTCTTTTGCAATACCTTTCTCAAGAGCTTCGTCATAGACTTTCGATGCACTCTGGATGATCTCATCCTGTGCTTTGCTGAACCAGTCAAGGGTTTCCTGGTCAAGGTCGCTGATCGAGTTCTGCCTGTTTTTCGTGTCCTGACGCCGGGGTTCGGTTGTTTCAAACGCCTGCACCCTGGCATAACGTTGGGAAAATTCCTGGAAACAAAACGATTTATGCCTGAGGATCTGCGGAGAGATTGCCCGGGAAGTGGTGATCTCTACGGTCATGTCTGCCATTTCGAAGATACTCCAGTGGCGGTTCCTGATACAGTAGCGCAGCAGGTGTTCATAGTCCGGGTTTTCCTGTTGCGGGCTTGACACCCTGGCGCAGTAAGCGATGAGGCCTTCCGGGGTGAGTTCCTGGCCGTCGATATCGATGACCGGTTTTGTTACTGATATCAGTCGTACGTTCATAGCCGGGTGTTTGTATTCTGGTTGATCGGGAAGTTACAAAAAAACAGTTTTTTTTTGTTAATTATAGCCGGTTTATTGCCGCGACTCCAGGAGTCACGAAACTGTCAGGCCCCAGTGCCGGTTGTACAGGCAGGAAGAACGTTTTCCATACCATACTAAAGGATAAAGGAACACAAGACATGGCTAATATCAATTTCGGTTTCGAGCGCCAGGCTCAGAAACTTTATTCAGGCGCTATAGAGAAAGGCATACAGAACAGTCTCGTCCCTATGGTCATAGAGACCTCGGGTCGCGGTGAACGTGCATTCGATATTTTTTCCCGCCTCCTTCGCGAGAGGATTATTTTCCTCGGTACCCCTATAGATGACCATATTGCCAGCCTGCTTATGGCTCAGCTGATATTCCTCGAGTCCGAGGACCCTGAACGGGATATCTACATCTATATCAATTCTCCGGGGGGAAGCGTCAGCGCAGGCCTTGGTATCTACGATACCATGCAGTATATCAGGCCTGATATTTCGACCGTCTGTGTCGGTATGGCTGCCAGCATGGGGGCTTTTCTCCTTGCCAGCGGTGCGAGCGGCAAGCGTGCCTCACTTCCGCATTCACGCATCATGATCCACCAGCCTTCAGGCGGTGCGCAGGGTCAGGAAACCGATATCGTGATCCAGGCCAGGGAGATCGAGAAAATCAGGAAGCTGCTCGAGGAGCTCATGGCAGAGCATACCGGGCAGGATGTGCAGCAGATTCGTGCCGATTCCGAACGTGATCGCTGGATGAACGCTGCCGAAGCGAAGGAATATGGTATCATTGACCAGATTTTCGACCGTCGTCCGCTTCCGGGCAAGGAGTCATAAACGGGGCGGCGCAGCCACTAACCGGACATCGTATCAGTAACCCCTATATCGAGACATGAGCGAGCAGCTGACAGAGGCAAATCTGGAAAAAACATATAACCACCAGGAAGTAGAACAGCGATGGCAGAGTGCCCACTGGGAACCCCTTGGTACCTTCGAGGCGGAGAGCAGTCATGTCAGCCGTGACGGCAAGATGCCGTATACCGTGCTGATGCCTCCTCCCAACGTTACCGGAAGCCTGACGCTCGGCCATGTGCTTAACCATACCCTGCAGGATATTTTCATCCGTTACCAGAGGATGCAGGGGCGTGAATCGCTCTGGCTGCCGGGGACTGACCATGCAGGTATAGCCACGCAGACCGTGGTGGAGAAAAAGCTCCGCAAGGAGGGGGTGAGCAGGCATGACCTTGGCCGTAAGGAGTTCCTGGAGCATGTCTGGCAGTGGCGGGACGAATATGGCGGCCTGATTGTCCGCCAGCTCAAGCGGCTGGGTATTTCATGTGACTGGAGGAGGAACCTCTTTACTATGGATGATGGCCCCTCGAGGGCTGTACGGCATGCATTCATTTCTCTCTACCGTGATGGCTTGATCTACCGTGGCAAGCGGATTATCAACTGGTGCCCGGTTTCCCAGACCGCCCTTTCGGACGAAGAGGTGATCATGAAATCCCGTCGCGACAAGCTTGCCTATGTACGTTATCCCATCGTCGGACGCCCGGGCGAATATATCACGATTGCAACGGTCAGGCCGGAAACCATCTTGGCTGACGTAGCTATCGCAGTCAACCCGGAAGATCCTCGTTACCGCGATCTTGTAGGCTCTCTCGCAGCCGTTCCTGTCGCCGGTCGCCATGTGCCCATCATTGCAGACAGTTATGTTGATATAGAGTTTGGAACCGGCGCCCTTAAGATCACACCTGCTCATGACCCGAACGACTACGAGGTAGCCTTGCGTCACAACCTGCCGGTCATCAGTGTTGTCGGCCGTGATGGCAGGATGACCGACGAGTTCGGCTATGGCGGCATGGATCGTTTCGATGCCAGGGAGAAGATTCTCGCAGATCTTGAGGAGGACGGCGCACTGGTCAGGACAGAGGACTATGAGCATAACGTAGGGTATTCAGAGCGTGCAGACGTTGTTGTAGAACCATACCTTTCAGAGCAGTGGTTTGTGCGGATGAAGCCTCTGGCTGAAAAGGCGCTTGATGCGGTCAATGAAGGCAAAGTTGCTTTCCACCCGGCTCACTGGATTAATACGTACCGTCACTGGATGGACAATATCCAGGACTGGTGCATTTCACGTCAGCTCTGGTGGGGACACCGGATTCCGGCCTGGTATGATGAAGAAGGACGGATATGGGTGGCAGATTCCTATGAAGAGGCTTGCCATCTTGCCGGCACAGACAAGCTTGTGCAGGATGAGGATGTGCTTGATACCTGGTTCTCCTCATGGCTCTGGCCCCTGACGACCCTTGGCTGGACAGGGGAGGATGGTCACAATCCCGAACTTGACGCATTCTACCCCACCAATACCCTGGTTACCGGTCCGGATATCATTTTCTTCTGGGTTGCAAGGATGATCATGGCAGGCCTCTATTTCAAAAATGAGGTACCGTTCAGGGATGTCTATTTTACCAGCATTATCCGTGACCTCAAGGGCCGCAAGCTTTCCAAGTCGCTGGGTAATTCTCCTGATCCGCTCAAGGTTATCGACAGCTACGGCACAGATGCCCTGCGCTTTACCATTGTCTACATAGCCCCGCTTGGCCAGGATGTCCTGTTTGGTGAGGAGAAGTGCGAGCTGGGAAGGAACTTCGCGACGAAAATATGGAATGCTGCTCGCCTGGTCTTCATGAACCGCGAGAAGGTGTTTAGTGATATGGAATCCTTCAGGGCTACCTACGAGGCTCTTGATGTGGATCGTTTCAGGGGAGAAGAAACTCCCGAACGCTGGATACTCCACCGTTACCACGCCATGCTGCAGGCCTATCACCAGGCGTTCGAGCAGTTCAGGTTGAATGATATTGTCAAAATCATCTACGAATTTTTCAGGGGTGATTACTGTGACTGGTATCTTGAGACCATGAAAGTGTCACTTGCAGGTGCTTCGCCTGAACGTTCCGAAGAGGTTGTTTCCGTGGCACTCCATGTGTTCGAGGGTGTTCTCAAGGCACTGCATCCGGTCATGCCGTTCATAACTGACGAGATCTGGCATCATATTGTACCGCGCACCCGGGAAGAGAGTATTGCCAGGGCAGCCATGCCCGATGCATCGCTTGCATGGGCGCAGGATACTGTTTCAGGTTTCAGCATGGTCAGGAAAATTGTTTCTGAAGTCCGCAGCATACGGGCCCTGTTCGGGGTACCGCATGAGATGACTGCCGAGCTTTTGCTGAGGGCGTCTGATGGGGGAAATATCGTCAATGACTATGGTGACCTGATAGGCAGCCTTGTTCGTTGCAACGTAAGCCGTGCTCCACAGGAAGGTCGTCCGTCCCAGGCAGCTGGAGCTGTTGTGGATGGATGTGAACTTTTTATCCCTCTGCAGGGGTTGATATCATTCGAGAAGGAAACCGCAAGGCTCAATAAAGAGCTTGAGTCGGTGTCCTCCTATGTGACACGCCTCGAGAAAAAACTTGCAAACAAGGGATTTGTTGATAATGCGCCTGAAGAGGTGGTTGCAGGTGAAAAACAGAAGCTTGCAGAAGCACTGGGTAACCTGGAAAAGCTGAAGGCGAATATGGACGTGCTGGTAAGCTGAGGTTGGTTTTTGATTGAGCGGGAATTTGATATTTTTATAATTTTGCATGGATCGGCAACGTTGTTCGTGAAGCAATAAGGGCTCCTCTGACAAGCAACAGGTTTTTGAGGTCCCCATAAGAGTCGGAGATGGTAAATGAGGCAACTGAAGATCAGTAAACAGATCACAAATCGCGAAAGCCTGTCACTCGACAGGTATCTGCAGGAAATAGGTAAATACGAGCTGCTTACGGCAGATGATGAAGTACGGCTGACAATGGCGATTAAAGAGGGGTACGACATGCCTGTCGATACCCCAGAGTATAAAAGAGCAAAGCGGGCACTGGATAAACTGATTAAAGGAAACCTTCGATTCGTGGTTTCCGTGGCGAAACAGTACCAGAACCAGGGGCTTACCCTTGGCGACCTTATCAATGAAGGTAACCTTGGCCTGATCAAGGCCGCTAAAAGGTTTGATGAAACAAGGGGTTTCAAGTTCATTTCCTATGCGGTCTGGTGGATTCGCCAGTCTATTCTCCAGGCATTGGCTGAACAGTCAAGGATTGTTCGCCTGCCGCTCAACCGCGTCGGTACGCTCAACAAGATCAGCAAGGCATACAGCCAGCTGGAGCAGGAGTTCGAGCGTGACCCGAACACGAAGGAGCTTGCAAACGTTCTTGACATGGATTCCCAGGATGTGGCAGATACGCTCAAGATAGCGGGGCGGCACGTTTCTGTGGATGCTCCTTTTGCCCAGGGTGACGATAACCGTCTGCTCGATGTGCTTCAGCATGACGGCCACAAGCCTGATCACGGGCTCAACAAGGATTCGCTGACACTCGAGGTGGAGCGATCACTTTCCGTACTTGCCCCGCGTGAGGCAGATGTCATCCGTTCCTATTTCGGTATCGGTATGGAAAATCCTCTCACCCTCGAGGAGATCGGTGAAAAGTTCAAGCTGACCAGGGAGCGCGTACGCCAGATCAAGGAAAAGGCTATACGTCGGCTACGGCAGTCTGCTTACAGCAAGATCCTCAAGGAGTACATAGGCAGCTAAGGCAGGCCGTACAGCCGTAGTATGAGCAAACTGATAGTAAAGCCCGGTATTTTCAATACCGGGCGACATCAGAGCCCATTTGTCGCAGTAGCCGACAGGGTGGTGATGCTGCTGGCTTTTCCTGCGGTTTTTTCACTGGTGGCGGAGTATGGATTCTACCTCTCACCTGAAGAGGTCAGCAGGATACAGCTTCTTGATCTTGCCATTCTCTGGGTGTTTGCCATTTGCGGTTTCATAAAGCTTCTCCTGGTTGCCGAAAAGCCAGAGTACTTCAGGTCCCACTGGGCAGATGTACTGATACTTTTTCTCATAGCCTTCCTTCTCTTTTTTCCGCAGCAGATAACCTCCATGATGCACAGTGTCATTCCGGGGGTGATGGCAAAGGATATAGCTAAAATCTACATTGTTCTGACACAGGTCATGCTTATCATGGCCCTGGTGCCTCCGGGGCTTCGTTACAGCCAGCGCCTGATGTCATTGAACATTCAGCCGGCTGTGCTTATTATCCTCAGTTTTCTCCTGTTCATACTGCTGGGCACTTTTTTTCTGCTGCTGCCACGGGCTTCGGTAACCGGTTCTCTTTCGCTGATTGATGCACTGTTCATGTCGACAAGTGCGGTCTGTGTCACAGGCCTTGCCGTGGTCAATCCGGCAGATGACCTGACGTTGTTCGGGCAGGGGGTTATCATGGTGCTCATGCAGCTGGGTGGGCTTGGTATCATGACCATGACCACGTTCTTCGCCTATATCGTGGGAAGCGGTTCAGGGCTCAAGGAGTATGCGACGCTGCAGACCCTCCTTGGTGAGGAGAGCCTTGGCAAGATCCGTTCGACGGTGTTCCAGGTCGCTCTGTTTGCGTTCTCTATAGAGCTTATAGGTGCGTTTCTGCTCTTCATGCGTTTTGATGACTATGCGTTTGCATCGGTGTACGACCAGTTGTTTTTTGCCATGTTTCACTCCATATCGGCATTTTGTAATGCAGGATTCTCCCTCTGGCCGGAAAACCTCATGGCGTCTGAAGTGATCAGGGATGTTCCGGTGCTGTCGCTGGTCATGGTCCTGATTGTGCTGGGTGGACTGGGCTTTCCCGTTATCGCCAACCTCAATGCGCTAGTCGTTCATCGGTTCAGGGCGCGTTTTACCCGGCAGCCTTCAGATGAGCTGGTGGTTGAAAATGTGGAAAGTATCCATGCGTTGCGCCAGGAGAAGCTTCGTGAGCGCAAGGTGCGCATTTCACTGCATTCAAAACTTGTACTGATGGTCAGTACCCTCCTGCTTGTCTTCGGCACACTGGGGGTATTTCTCCTGGAGCGTCATGGAGCTCTTGCAGGCATGTCGTTGCCATGGCAGCTTTTTTATTCGTTGTTCCACTCTGTTTCCTCCAGGACCGCCGGCTTTAATACGGTTGACATTGGCCTGTTCGGCCTGCCGACACTGTTTTTCATAGCATTGTTCATGTGGGTTGGGGCTTCACCGGGATCTACCGGTGGCGGCATCAAGACCTCTACGCTTGCTGTGGCCCTGCTTAATATTCTTGCCATTGTTTCCGGACGCAACAGGATAGAAGTATTTCGAAAACAGATTCCTCCGGATACGGTGATCAAGGCATTCAGTACCGTTATTCTTTCAGTGTTCTATATTGCGGCAGCCCTGTTTCTGCTGTTGATAACAGAGCCATTTCCATTCGAAGACCTGTTGTTCGAAATTATTTCTGCAGTGGGCACTGTCGGCCTTTCAACTGGGATAACTGCCGGGTTGAGCCCGACAGGTAAAATGGTTGTAATCTTTTCCATGTTTGTCGGCAGGATAGGGCTTCTGTCGGTCCTGGGAGCGGTAATTCGACAGAAGAGTTATGGACGGTACTCATATACTGAAGAGAACGTCATGATATCGTAATGCTAATATTCACCTGACAGGAAAACGTTATGGGAACCGGAAAAAAGGAAAAGTATGCATTGATAGGCATGGGTGATTTTGGCGCCCAGCTTGCCGTTACCCTAGCCAAGAAAGGTATCGAGGTGCTTGCTATCGATTCCAGCATGGAGAACCTTGAGGATATCAAGGATGTTGTCGAACGTACAGTCTGTCTCGATGCAACTGAGGAAAAGGCGCTTGAAAGCCAGGCAATAGAAGAGTTCGATGCGGCAATCATCTGCATCGGGGATGAGTTCGAGGAAACGCTTTTGATTGTTACCGTGCTGCGTAATCTTGGTGTCAGAAGGATCATAGCCAGGGCGACGACAACGAGGCATGCCTACATTCTCCGCCACCTAGACATAGAGGAGGTTATCCTGCCGGCAGTCGATGCTGCGTATCGCCTGGCAAATAAGCTTGCTATGCAGGACCAGGTCAATAGGCTGGAGCTTTCATCTGATTACGAGATTACCGAAGTCCGGGTTCCCCGGCAATTTATCGGTAAAAAAGTAGGGGATGTAGACTTCCGCGATGAGTACCATGTGGTGCTTATCACAATCAAGCGGGTCGAAACACAGCCGCACTTCTGGGGGATGGCAACCAGGGCTGTTGAACGGTTCATCGGGATTCCTCTTCCTGAAACCGTGATGGAAAAAGATGATATCCTCCTGCTTTTCGGTCATCGCCAGGCATTCGAGTGCCTGCTCAAGAGTGACGAGGATGAGTCCCTTATCGAGGTCCCTGGAGAGTAACCCTGTCACCGCTTACGGCCTGAAACGCTGTTGCAGCATTTCCGTTGCGGACTGCCAATTCAAGGTAGCCGGCGCTTCCCCTGTAGGCAACGGGTTCACCGGGTTCGACATCACCATAGGTCTGTCGCAGTTCAATTCCTCCGCTCTGTGCGGTTCCCAGCAGCCATGAGCCTGTGCCTTCACAAGGAAGGCTGTTGGGAATTGATGTGACCAGGTTCCCGTATATATCCGCATAGAGAATTTCACCGTACCATTCCCCATTATTCCTGTTTTTGCAATAAACAGGGACGTCAAGCTTTGTACAGGTATCCGGGCTTATTTCAGGACCGGCCTCGGCAGGAGGCACGCCAGCAGCGATATGGGCGGCAGCTGGCGCAAACAAGTCCCTTCCGTGAAACGTGGTGCTCAGGTTCGGAAGCATAAAATCCGGATTTGTAATGGCATGGCATGATCGTATATCGGCTTCCTTCATGATTTGTGCCAGGAGTCCGTTGTCGGGTGCAATGAAAAATCCAGTCGATGTTTCCAGCAGCAGGGCGCGCCTTGCTGTGCCAACACCCGGGTCGACGACAGAGAGGAAGACGGATCCCTCGGGGAACCATTGGTATGAGGTTGCCAGCACGATGGCGCCGTGGAGTATATTTTGGGGCGTGATACCGTGCGTGAGGTCAATAAGTGTAGTATGGGGAGCTATTGTAGAGATGACCCCTTTCATGATGCCTACATAGGGATCCTGTAGGCCGAAGTCGGTCATGAGTACTATGACCGGGGGCTTGTGTGTCTGCATGTGTTCAGTGACTGGATGATCTATAAAGCTTCAGTCCGGCTGCGAGAAATATGATGTTGGGAATCCATGCAGCCAGAACCGGGTTGAGTGCACCGCTGTCACCAATTGATGAGAGCGTTTTCTGTAGCCCGAGGTAGAGAAAGCCTATAAAGATACTGATGCCTGCCTCCAATGCCAATCCGCTTCTTTTCTTGCGTGTCGATAGCGGCACGCCTATAAAGATGATGATGAGGGAGGCAAGTGGAATCGTGATTCTGGAATGCAGGGCAATGATAGCATCGTCAAGACCGGGAAATCCTGCATGCCTTTTATCGCGGATATAGGTGTAGTGCTGGACAATGTTCATCTCCTCCGGCCTCAGGTTATATTCCCTGAGTGATTCCGGTGTCAGTGACAGTTGCATGGTGTCGTTGACTTCACTGGTCTGGTAGAGTGTTGTATCTGGTAGGAAGGTGCGTGTTGTCGCATGTTCGAGTACCCATCTTTTCTGTTTGCTATCGAAAAACATCTCTTCGGCATCGATACGTTCAGTGATAGCTGAACCGGAAAACGTTTCTATGGTAACACCTTTACTTATCGTGGTTTCCTGGTCGAAATCATTGATGGTAATGATTCTGTTGGATGATTCCAGGATGTGGATGTTGGTATCTTCGTTCGCCTGTTCACTGTTCTTGCCGAGGTGGTGTTCAAGAAAATCGCTTTTCTCTGCCGAGGAGAGCGGGAGTATCCAGCCGGTATTGACGAGATTGATGCACGAGATGCAGGCAGCAATGGCTGCAAATGGATACAGGAAGCGCCTAAGGCTCACTCCTGCAGCGAAAATTGCCGAGAGTTCGCTTTGTGCTGCGAGTCGGCCCGTAATGTAAAGTGAAGAGAGAAGGACCGCTACCGGTGAGGTCAGCAGTATAATTTCCGGTATGGAGTTACCGTAGTAGCCTGCTACCATGGTAATGGTAACTCCGTACTCAAGAAAACGGTCAATATTTTCAACCAGGTCCAGCACGATAAAGAGTGAAATGAAGCTCAGTATCGCAAAGCTGAACGTTACAAGAAACTGCTTGCCTATGTAGCGGTCCAGAAGGGTCATGGAGCCCTTACTTGCCTATCAGGAGCGAGGCATCCTGCCCTTCACCCATGATAATCACTTTTGAGTTATCCGAAGTTACCAGGTTCTGCAGGGCCTTGATTTTTTCGTATTGCAGCAACTTGTCAGTCAGTGAACGGGTAAGGATCTGCTGGTAGTCTGCAATACCCTGGGCTTCAACCCTTTTCCGTTCAGCCTCCTGCTGCTCCTTCTGGAGGACGAACTGCATCTTCTGGGCGTCCTGTTCAGCATTGATTTTGGCCTCGATAGCAGCTTTCACCGAGCTTGGCAGCGATATGTTGCGTACCAGGAGGTTTTCGAGGATCAGTCCGCGGCTTTCGAAGTCACTCCGGATGCTTTCGAAAATCTTGGTCTGGAACTCTTCTCGCTTGTTTGAATAGAGGTCAACAGCATTGTAAATAACGGCATTGTCCCGTATACGCGTGCGAGCTGTAGGCCTTACGATTTTATCGATGTAGGAAAGGCCGGGGCCTATTTCCCTCCTGATGTTGGGGGCTTCTGACGGGTTGACCCGGTAGAGGACCGTCATATCGATGGTGACTTCAAGACCGTCAGCACTCAGTACCCTTATCGGGGCGTCGGACAACTGGGTCAGTTCGGTTTCCGTGCCCGACATGGTATAGGTCTGGGTGGTGATGTCGAACGGTTCTACCTTGATCAGTGGGTTGATAATGTTCAGGCCGCTGGAGAGGATGTTTTCCTGCACCTGGCCAAAGAGGACCTTGACACCGACCTTTCCGGGATCGATGATGCGTATGCTTGCAGTGAGGAACGCGAGGATTATTGCAAGTATACCGCCAAGTTTAAAAAGTCCGGCAAACCTGAGGAGTCCGGGGTTCAGGGTTTTTGCGGTGAATCCTATGAAGAGGAGTACAAATCCCAGGAATAACAGTGAGCTCATGATATATGGGGTTTACAGGTTCAGGTATCCAAGTTTCTCTTGTGTTAATAGCCGAAAATTTCCTCGAGTGTCAGGGTTTCTACCTGCCCGTACTTGCTAAGCGTTTCCATGTCGAGGTTTTCAAGCTTGCCCAGTACCAGCATGACGCTGTTTTCCGGACGCAGGCGTTCCTGGTGGAATGCCTTGATATCTTCAAAGGTGAAATTGCCGGCTTGGGGATATATATCCTTTCGCAGGTCATGGCTGTTGCCCAGGCGGCGTGCTTCTTCCCTGCTGAACAGGATTTTCTCTCTTCTAATGCGTTCTGTCCGTATTTTTTCACGAATGCCGTTCTGTGCTGTCTGGAAAAGTTCTGGTGATTCGGGCAGGTGTTGCATCAGGCCGTCTATTCCCTCCAGCGCTTCGGGTAGCTTGTCGGCCTGGGTGCCGATATAGCTGAAAATGTAATTGTGTTCCCGGTTGGTTCTCGGGGTTCTGTAGACTGAAAATACTGAGTAAGCAAGCGCTTTGGCTTCACGGAGTTCCTGGAAGACTACCGATGACATGCCACCTCCATAATACTCGTTGAACAGTGTGATCAGCGGTACCTGAGAGGCATCGTACGGGAGATCTTTCTTCAGCATGAGGACTTCTGCCTGTGTCATGTCGTAATCCACGACATAGACCCGGTTTTCGTTCCTGGAAAGCTCTTCGAACATTGCTTCTCCCGGTGGGGGGAGCAGTTCGGCTGACAGGTGCGGGAGTTTCGATAATGCTGAGGCTGCCTGTTCAGGCTGCAACGGACCGTAATAGAGTACCCTGTGGCGATACTTCAGAAGCTGGCTGATGTTGTCGAGCAGTGTCTGGGGCGTCGCTGCAGCAATTTCCTCATTGGAAAGCACATTGGTGAACGGCGATGTAGTGCCGTACTTGCCATAACTGCTCATGGCCTCGAACATGATCTTTCTTTTCGAGAGCTTGTCATCGGCCCGTTCTTTCAGGATTCCTTCCTTGAGCTTCTGAAGAGCTTCCTGGTCTGGTGCGGCATCAACAAGCAGTTCCTCTATCAGCTGCACCGCCCTTGTGAAATTCTCCTGCAGGCCAGAGAGCTTGATGTAGAGGTGGTCTTCCGAGGTATAGACCGAAAAGCTTGCCCCTATCCGGTAGAGTTCCAGGTTGAATTCCCTGGGGCTCATTGTCGACGTACCCAGGTAGGTCAGGTAGTCGAGTGCCGTGTCAAGCGCCCGGTTGTGGTTCGTACCTGTATCGAAAACATAATAAAGCGAGAAAAGGTCGTTTTCATCGTTGTGCACCGAGAGCAGGGGGACCTCTTCGGTAATCGCCGTCGTTGTTATATCTCTGTCAAAATCGATGAACTCCGGCTCTATCGCTTCAGGGGTTCTCGAAAGGAGCTCCCTGGCAAACGCCGATGCCTGGTTCCTGTTTACGGAAAGCGGTGTAATCGGAGGTTTTGCGATTTTCGGTGACTCCTTGTCCTTGCCGTGATGCTTGTAGACAACTGCGTAATTGTTGTCATAATGTTCGCGTGCGAACCTGACGAGCTCTTCCTTCGTGATCGATGCAAGGGTTTCGAGACGCTGCTTGTAGGTTTCCCATTCCATGCCCCAGATAAAGGCATCAACATAGGACTCGCTTCGTCCTTTGTTTGATTCCCATGTCTTGAGCTCTTCTATTTTCATATCGTTGACCACAGCTTCCGGCAACCAGTCGGGGAACTCTCCCTGTTTCAGCAGCTCGAGCTGTTCGAGCAGGAGGGTGCGCACATCGTCAAGGCTTTGGTTTTCTCGTGGTTTTGCGCTCAGGATATGGGTCGAGTAATCCTTCATGGGGATGAGCATGGAGCCTGCATCCAGTACACGCTGTTGCTGGTTCAGGTTGAGGTCGATAAGTCCTGCTGTTTGGTTGTAGAGGATCTTGTCGATCAGTGCCAGGTAGAGGGCATCCTGCGAGTTTGCGCCATCGAACCGGAAGCCAATGACGAGTTCTTCTGATTCCGGACCATAGGCATGAGTTTCTGCTGGCTCCTGTATCTTGTCCTCAACAGGCGGAATGAATTCCGGTACCGGTTTTGCTTCAAGCACCGAGAATTTCTCCTTGATAATACCTATGGCTTCATCCGGATCAAAGTTTCCGGCCATGCAGATTGCCATGTTGTTGGGAACGTACCAGGTCCGGTAATAGTCGATGACATTTTTTATTGACGGGTTTTTCAGGTGCTCAGCCTCGCCAATCGTAGTCTGGGTGCCGTAGGTGTGTTTCCGGAACAGCGAGGCAAAGAGGTTTTCCCATATTTTACGGCTGTCGCTGTCCATGGTCATGTTTTTCTCTTCGTACACAGTCTCCAGTTCCGTGTGGAAGAGGCGCATGACAGGGTTGCGAAACCTTTCAGCCTCAATTGATAACCAGTTTTCGAGCTGGTTGGAGGGGATGTCGTTAAGGTAGACGGTCTGTTCCACCCATGTGTAGGCATTGGTCCCCCTTGCCCCGATGGAGCTTAGCAGCTTATCGTACTCGTTGGGTACGGTGTACTGTGCAGCGCTGTTTGATACGGCGTCTATCTGTCGGTAAATATCGGCTCGCTTGTCAGGATCGTCCGTTGAACGGTACTGCTCGTAGAGGTCTATAATTTTCTGCAGCTCGATTTTTTCCTTTTCGTAATCCAGCGAGCCTATCGAGTCGGTGCCCTTGAAGAGCATATGCTCCAGGTAGTGCGCAAGCCCTGTGGTTTCGGCAGGGTCGTTCTTGCTCCCGGCACGCACAGCGATGGAGGTGTAGATTCTCGGTTCCTTGCTGTTTGGGCTCATATAGACAGTCAGGCCGTTATCAAGACGGTATATGCGGGTATCGATCGGATCTGATGGTACTGATGTAGAGCTGAGATTCTTCACAGAATGTGGCATTTTACAGGAGATTAAAAAAAACAGGCCAACAAGCCATATGCTCAGGGCTGCCAGGGGGTACATGTATGCCCGTCTTCCCGGGCTGTGGAGTAAACCCATATAATGTCGATTGTTCAGTGAAAATCCAATCGTCGTTTTTTCCTGGATCTTATGGCGGAGCCTTCACGCCGCCCCTGTTCAGGGATATGCTATGTTACAATCCCTGACAAGAACTAACAAGAGTTCTTAATAGTTTACTTTTGAGCATGTCTGAAAACGTGTTGCACGAAACACGAGCAAAAGAACAGGACGGAAGAGTGACATACATGGAAAATGGAATATACAGGCTTGAAAGCATCTATGAACCTATGGGGCATCAGCCCCAGGCTATTGCAAGCCTTGCTGCTGGGGTGGCGGAGGGCAGAAAGTGCCAGACCCTGCTGGGTGTTACCGGGTCGGGAAAGACGTTTACCATATCTAACGTCATTGCCCGTGCAGGCAAGCCTGTGCTGGTCATCAGCCATAACAAGACCCTTGCAGCGCAGCTCTACGGTGAGCTGAAGCAGTTTTTTCCCCATAATGCGGTTGAATACTTCATCAGTTACTACGATTTTTACCAGCCGGAGGCCTATATCCCATCGATGGACAAGTACATTGCCAAGGACTTGCGGATCAATGATGAAATAGAGCGGCTACGCCTGAGGGCTACCAGTGCCCTGCTTTCGGGACGCGAGGATGTTGTGGTTGTCAGTTCCGTGAGCTGTATTTACGGCCTTGGTTCCCCTGAAGAGTGGAAGTCGCAGATCATTGAACTGAGGCAGGGTATGGAGATGGAGCGTGAAGATCTCCTGCAGTCACTTATTGATCTGCATTACGTACGTGATGACCTCGATCCCGGTTCCGCGAAATTCAGGGTTCGTGGAGATGTGATCGACCTGGTCCCTGCCCACGAGGAGCTTGCGCTACGGGTAGAGTTTTTCGGTGGAGAGATAGACCGTTTACAACAGATTGACCTCAAGACGGGCGAAATTATAGAGGATTTGCCTTATGCGTTCGTGTATCCAGCCAGGCAGTTCGTGGCGGATAAAGATCAGCTTGGCCAGGCCATGCTGGCCATAGAAAACGAGCTTGCTGGGCGCCTGAACCAGCTTCGCGGGGAAGATCGCCTTGTGGAGGCCCGCCGCCTTGAAGAGCGCACGCGCTATGACCTTGAAATGATGAAGGAACTGGGGTATTGTTCGGGTATAGAAAATTATGCACGCCACCTTGCCGGCAGGAATCCCGGTGAACGGCCCTTCTGTCTGCTCGACTATTTTCCGGAGGATTACCTTGTAGTCATTGACGAGTCGCATGTTACCTTGCCTCAGCTCAGGGGGATGTATGCCGGTGACCGCTCACGGAAGACAATACTTGTTGAACACGGCTTCAGACTTCCCTCTGCGCTAGACAACAGGCCACTGCGTTTTGAGGAGTTCCAGGAGATCGTGCCGGGTATGATCTGTGTCAGTGCCACTCCTGGCGACTACGAGCTTGAGAAGTCTGGTGGCGAGGTGGTGGAGCAGCTGGTACGGCCTACCGGGCTTCTTGATCCTGAAATCTCAGTCAGGCCGGTAAAGGGGCAGATCGACGACCTCCTTGAAGAGATACGAAGGAATACCGCAAAGGGATATAAAACCCTTGTCATGACCATTACCAAGCGCATGAGTGAGGATCTGCACGATTTCCTTCGCAAGGCTTCGGTACGCAGCCGTTACCTTCATTCGGAGATTAAGAGCCTTGAGCGGATGCAGATTCTCAGGGAACTAAGGGCAGGTGACGTAGACGTCCTTGTTGGAGTCAACCTCCTGCGCGAAGGCTTGGATCTACCCGAGGTGGCGCTTGTCGCTATCCTCGATGCCGACAAGCAGGGCTTTTTGCGTGACACGCGTTCTTTGATGCAGATTGCAGGCCGTGCTGCAAGGAATGTTGATGGACGTGTTATATTTTATGCAGACAGGGTATCCAATGCTATGCGGGAGGTTATCGATGAAACAGAACGGAGGCGTAGCGTACAGCATCGCTTTAACGAAGAGCACGGTATAGAGCCCCGTTCTATAGAAAAGTCGGTCGACCAGGTGCTTTCTACCACCAGTGTGGCGGATGCAGAAGAGCGTTTCCGTCGTAAACGCCTCGGTCTTCAGCAGCGTAAGGAGCCTCTTCTTGAGGAGGTCATGGCATCAATGACGACAGATGAACTCTATGCTATGGCAGGCGAGCTCAAGCTGGAGATGCAGGAGGCTGCTGAAAGTATGCAGTACGAAAAGGCTGCCTGGCTTCGTGACGAGATTACCCGTATAGAAACTGCTGTTGAAACAGGGCGGAATGCCTGAAAAAAGTCATCGTTAATGAGATTATTGCGAGAGTTGGCCCTATGCTAGCACAGATTGACAAGGATCAGTATGAGAAGCTTCACGAGATTCTGAGGCTTGCCAGGACTCACCTGAAAAGCTTTGACGAGTCCCTCGTACAGCGTGCGTTTTTCATGTGTTATCGTGCCCATGAAGGCGAGAAAAGGGCATCGGGGGAACCGTTTTTCCATCATCCGGTTGAAGTTGCTAAAATCATGCTTACCGAGCTGCCGCTCGACGGAGTATCGGTGGCAGCGGCACTCTTGCATGATGTTATTGAAGACAGTGAATACACCTATGAGGACCTGGTTGCCGAGCTTGGCGTAGAGGTCGCAGACATAGTAGAGGGGCTTACCAAGATTTCCGGTATCATGATCAACCGGGAAGTGACGCAGGCTGAAGGATTTCGCAAGATGCTTCTCTCCATGGTCAAGGATATCAGGGTGATCCTCCTGAAATTCTGCGATCGTCTGCATAACATGCGTACGCTCGATGCCCTTCCGGAGCACAAGCGTCTCAAGATTGCCCTGGAAACCCGGGATATCTACGCACCGCTTGCCCATCGCTTTGGTCTCGGCAAGATGAAGGTTGAACTGGAAAACTATGCATTCAAGTACATAGATCCGGAGATGTACGAGTTTATCCAGCAGAAGGTGCGGCTGAGCAGAGGGGAGCGGATTGCCTACCTTGAAAAGATGATTGTTCCGATCAAGTCCGACCTTGAAAAACAGGGCTTTCAGCTGGAGGTGCAAGGGCGTGCAAAGCACCTGTTTTCCATCTACAACAAGATGCGCCTGAAAAACAAGCGTTTCGAGGATATCCACGATCTGTACGGGTTGCGTATAGTTATCGATACAGACAAGATATCTGACTGTTTTGCAGCTTACGGATTCATTACCCAGAAATACCCTCCGCTTCCTCAGCATTTCAAAGATTATATCTCCATTCCCAAGCATAACGGATACCAGTCCCTTCATTCCGCGATTCTCGGTCCAAAAGGGCGGGTGATAGAAGTCCAGATCAGGACACGTCGAATGCATGAGTTTGCCGAGTTCGGTGTGGCGGCTCACTGGCGATACAAGGAAAAAGTCAGCAGGGATGACGCTACGATAGACACATTCCTTAAATGGGCCCGTGAACTGATCAATGATGCGGATTCGGCAGCGTCATTCATGGAAGGGTTCAAGCTGAATCTCTACCACGATGAAATTTACCTGTTTACCCCAAAAGGGGACATGAAGACACTTCCTGCCGGAGCGACGCCTATTGATTTTGCCTATGCCATCCATACCGAAATAGGCAATGGCTGTATAGGAGCAAAAGTCAACGGCCGTATCGTGAAGTTGAATTCAGAGCTTTTTTCCGGTGACAGAGTAGAGATCATTACATCGAAGAACCAGAAGCCGAAAGCCGACTGGCTCAAGTTTGTTGTTACCCACAGGGCCAGGCTGAAGATCCGCTCAGCTATCAACGAGGAGAGGCGTCGTCAGATCGAGACCGGACGGGGGATCTGGGAGAAGATGCTTGCCGGTACAAAGCGGCTGTTCAGTGATAACGATATTGTTCGCCAGGCCAGGAAGTACGGCGTCAAGACCCCGGCAGATTTCTTCAGTGCACTGGCAAACCAGCAGATAGATGGTGAAAAGGTATTGCAGGGTTTTGCCGAGGAGAAGAAGGGGCCTGAAGAGTTGCAGCCTGAAGCCCGTAAGGGAGAAGGATATGATCGTTTCGTTAAGGAGGCGCGCAAGCATCCGGAGAGCCCGGACCAGCCAAAGAGCCGTGACGAGGTTATCATTGAAGGGCTGCCGAATATTGCTTACGACTATGCCAAATGCTGCAAGCCTGTTCCCGGTGATGACATTATCGGGTTCGTTACCAAGGAGGGCGTTGTCAAGATTCACAGGAAAAACTGCATCAATGTCAGTAACGAGAGCCTTTTGAAAAGCGAACGCGTGGTCAGTGTTTCCTGGAACAGGAAGGTGGAGACAGATTTCCTTGCAGGTATCAAGGTGATCGGGGAAGACAGGATTGGTATTACCAATCTCATTACAACCGTGATCTCGAAATCGGATACGAATATCCGAGGTATTTCCCTCAACGCCCGCGACGGCATGTTTACCGGCACGTTCATGGTGTATACCCGTAACATAGCCAAGCTGCAGGCTCTGATGGACAAGATCCGTCGGGTTGCAGGTGTGTTCTCGGTTGAACGTATAGGCAGCTGAACCAGCCCTAGAGGTGTCCACGTATGGTAAAGCTCATAGCCGGATCTTCCAGGTCGGGATGTTTCTTCACAGCAGCGGCAGCCTCCAGTTTTCCCAGTGAAAAACCTACACCACCAGATACTACTGAAGGATCGGATGAAAGGCCCATTCTGAGCGAGACATTTCCGGTAAGTGCATACTCCGTACCATAATGGAACTTCAGGTCGCTTCCAGGTGTGAGTTGTTCAATCGAGCTGGTCAGCAGGATTTGCCCTGAAGGGTTCCATGCAATGCCAGCTTCTTTCCCGGAACGGACTTTTTCACTGCCTGGCCCGATGGATGGGCTGTTGATATTGCGCACGGTTGCGCCAAACCTGAGGTTTTCAAGGATGCTGGCTTGTATGCCAAGGTCCAGGCCGATTGCCGAATCTTCTGAAAACCCGTCGATACTCCTTGTGAGGTATGCAGCTGAAACACCGGCGTCAACTGCAGGTAAAATTTGAGACGCTACGCTCACGAGAACACGGGATTCACTGTATTTCCCTGATCCGAACCGTTCCAGGGAGAGCGCCCCTGTTACTCCCTTGTCTCCAAGTGGCATCGAGATTGATCCTTGGAGAGTGGAGATATCATGTATAAAAGGAACATGATAGGAGGATGCTACTTCAGGTGAGGTATGCCCTGTTAACGATGCAGGGTTGTTGAAGGCTGCCAGTGGAGAGCCTTTGACTGCAACGGTGCTTTCGCCCATCGCTGTATCCCGGGCATCCGAAAGGGTACCCTCAAAGCTGCCAAGGGCTGGTGTGCTGAAGAGAATAGAGCTGGCAATACATGCCTGTACAATATGTTTCATGTGTCGGGGAGAGGGGAGTTATTATGATACTGTAGCAGTAGCAATTGACGTAATATAACAAGCTGATCCCATGCAATGCAACCCGATGAAAATATCAGGGCTCAAGCACGAAAATAAATGAACACTTGTGTATCTTAAACGATGCTTCACTGGATTCCGGGGGAGCCCTTCATTGTTAATTTCCCAAAGCCTTTTGTATGCGTGCTGAGTTTCTTTTTCGTCTCTTGTGCACCTTCTCGTTTGTCTTTGTCCTTGTTTCCTGTGGCCCGCGTGCTTCGGAGTTCAATGCTGATGGCATCGAATTTCTCAAAGAACAGGATTTCGATGGTGCCTATGAGGCATTCAACAGCGCAATCGAAGTCAACCCGTCCTTTGCCGAAGCCTATCTCAACAGGGGGTTCGTGCATGGTAACCGGGGTGAGCTCCAGGATGCACTTGCTGATTTCAACAAGGCTATCGAGCTGGATTCCCTCTATATCGAAGCCTATTTCAACCGTGGGTTTATCTATGGGTATTTCGAAGAGTATGAAAAATCCATTGCCGATTTCAGCAGGGTTATTGAACTGAGTCCCAGTGACGGGGAAGCCTATCTTCACCGTTCTCTGATGAGGGCCCGGCTTGGGGACCGTGATGGAGAGCTTGCAGATCTCAAGCAGGCTGCCCGATACGGTGATCCATGGGCGCAGGGAGTCCTCGAAGAGAAAAATATTCCCTGGCAGAAACAGCCTGATTGATGTGATTCTTTTTGTCAATGCACCACACCGCCGATCTAGGAGAGCTCTGCTTGTTGCAAGTTCTGTGCTTCTCCTTTCGTTGAGCTTCCTGTGGCTTCCTCCCCAGAGAAAGTCGCCGGTGACCGGGATTCAGCGTGAGACTACCTGGGCAAGGGCCGGCATGATGGCGGATCTGATGATATCCGGTATCGAGATCCTTCCCTCTGCTCCAAGAGCAGATGACCCCTATGCTGTACATGTGTTCGTGCTCAATCGCGGGGTTCTTGCTTCCGGTCGCTACGCAGTGCAGCTCACGCTCTTCGGGACAGGAGGAGAGGTGCTGCACCGGATGGTTTCATCCTCTTCAGCTCCGCTTGATCCGGGAGGGACCGGTTCCCCTGGCGCCCTTAGGCTACCGGCGGCAGGCCTTCGTGGAGAGTATGTGATCGAAGCTGTATTGCTGGCCGAAGATTACCAGGATGAGCAGGCATCGAACAATACCCTTCGCCGCAAGTTTGCGGTGGAGTAGATTGAACTGCTATATTGAAGTTCAGTTGCTATCGCGGCATATCCGGGGTAGCGTGTTTCAACAGTGGCTATAAGCCACTCTAACAAGAGCAGTAAGGAAAGAGGTATGAAAAAAACCGCATTGTACGACTGGCACCAGGGGCATGGAGCACGGATTATCGATTTCGGAGGCTATCTTATGCCGGTGCAGTATTCCGGGATCATTGCAGAGCATAGGGCGGTCCGGTCCGGAGCAGGGCTGTTTGATGTGTCCCACATGGGGAATTTCTATGTCAGGGGCGGCGGTGCGGCCAGGTTTCTCCAGCATGTGACATCGAACGATGTCTCCAGGCTAAGCGACGGGGAAGCTCAGTATACCCTGATGCTCTACCCGGATGGCGGTATAGTCGATGACTTGATCATCTACCGTATGGCTCAAGATCTCTGGTTCATGGTGGTCAACGCGTCGAATATGGAAAAGGACTTTGACTGGCTTATGCAGCATGTCGGGGATTTCGATGACGTATCGCTGGAAAACCGCACGGATGATCTTTCCCTTATCGCATTGCAGGGGCCCGAGTCCATGAGAGTGCTGGAGAAGCTCTTTCCGGGGGTATCCTCTTCGTTACACAAGCCGTTTACCTTTTCTACACAACGTTTCCTCGATCATGATGTGGTTATTGCAGCTACAGGGTACACCGGGGAGAAAGGGGTAGAGATCTCCCTGCCTAACGAAGGCGCCGAAGCGCTCTGGCAGGCGCTCATGGATGCGGGGCAGGATGCAGGTATTGCCCCGATCGGTCTTGGTGCCCGTGATACGCTCAGGCTCGAAATGGGATATCCGCTGTACGGGCATGAAATCGATAGCACCACAAATCCCCTGGAGGCTCGCCTGAAATGGGTGACCCGGCTTGAAAAAGAGGAGTTTATTGGCAAGGATGCCTGCCTGGAGGTTTCCAGGAACCCGAAACGCACTGTGACGGGCTTTGTGATGCAGGAGCGGGCAATCCCCAGGCAGGGATGCACACTCTACAATCTCCACAAAGAGCCTATCGGAGTGGTGTGCAGCGGGACAATGTCACCAACACTGCAGCAACCGTTGGGAACGGCAAGCCTGCTTCGGGAATACATGGCTCCGGGAACACCCGTTCTGCTCGAGGTGCGCGGCAGGTATTTCAGGGGTCAGGTTGAAAAACTGCCTTTTGTCAACAACTCTTGAGGAACGGAAACGGCAATGATTGACAAGGAGACACTGAAACAGGAGTTTGGAGGTATTCTGCTTGCTGTAGCGGCCTTTTTTTATATCGGGTCGCTGCTTTTTTACCATCCGGCCGATACAGCTGTTGTCTCCAGGTTGCAGTGGTATGAAGTGATCGGTTCGGCAGCAACCTTGGTTGCAAAAGAGCTGCACAATCCGTTCGGTATACTCGGAGCGAGGCTGTCATCCCTGCTTGTGGAGTGGTTCCTTGGTTATATGTCGGTTATTCCCGGGATCGCGGTAGGATACTGGGGCTGGTGTGTAGGTCGGGTCAGGAGCTTGAAGCCACCATTGTTCTTTACCCTGTATGCTGTATCAGTTACCCTGGTGACAGGGACGATGTTCGGCCTGACATCGTTTCGTGATGCAGACCTTTACGCGGGAACCGTCGGCAGGATGCTTGCGATGTTCCTGAGTACCCTGCTGGGGATGACAGGCGCATGGATACTGCTCCTGGCTCTTGCTGCAGGCTTGAGCCTTGCTCTCTGGAGGATGCTCGGTTCCAGGGTTTCCGGTATTGCCGGCAGTGCACTGGGCCTGGTGGCGGCTGGATCGTCAATAGCAGGAAAGCTTGGCGGCGTGATGCAGAACGTGATCAGCAGGAAGTCCGGAAACATCGACGCTACTCCAAAAAAACAGGCTGAGGAGTCCCTTGCCCAATCCCGGGAGTCGCTTTTTCCGGCCGACCCAGTCTATGCTGAGTCGGAACCTGAGATTGAACCTGAACCGATTACCGATGAACCGGCAGCGGAACATGTTGACGATCCTGCAATAACCATTCGGGAATCCGTCCGTGAAAAAGAGGCGGACCTGGATGAACGCCGGCTCAAGGTAAAGACAAAGGATCGTGGATCGTACCGCTTCCCCTCGGTCGATCTTCTCAAGCGGACGCGTGAAGAAGATGAGTTGATCGATGAAAGCCTGCTCGAGGAGAGCAAGAGCCGTCTTCTTGAGAAGCTCAGGATCTACAAGGTAGAGGTGGTGAGAATCTCTGCGACAGTGGGGCCAAGGGTGACCCTGTTTGAACTCGAGCTTGCCCCTGATGTCAAGGTCAGCAAGGTGACGTCTCTGGAAAACGATCTGGCTATGGCTATGGCTGCAAGAGGGATTCGCATCATTGCCCCGATACCCGGCAAGAATGCCGTCGGCGTTGAAATTCCTCATGGTAAGCCGAGGACGGTATGGATGCGATCGGTACTCCAGGTGGAGAAGTTCAAGAACAGCCGCCTTGCCCTTCCGGTGGTACTCGGAAGGACTATTGCCAACGAGGTGTATATCGATGATCTTGCCTCAATGCCGCACCTCCTCATTGCTGGCGCGACCGGGGCTGGAAAATCGGTGGGTATCAACGTGATAATCACGAGCTTGCTTTATTCCTGCAGTCCCGACAAGGTCAGGTTTGTGCTGATCGACCCGAAACGGGTAGAGCTCTTTCACTATCAGCACCTCAAGAACCATTTTCTTGTTACGTTCGAAGGGCTGGAGGAACAGATTATCACTGAGCCGGCCAAGGCGGTTTATGCGCTAAAGTCGGTGGTCAAGGAGATGGAGCAACGCTATGCCCGGCTCGAGGTTGCTGGCGTTCGTAACATTGCAGACTTCAACAGGAAGCTTCCCCAGGAGGCGCTGCCGTACCTGGTTGTCGTGGTCGATGAGCTTGCAGACCTTATGATGACGGCCGGCAAGGAGGTTGAAGAGCCAATCACTCGCTTGGCACAGCTTGCCAGGGCAGTGGGTATCCATCTGATAGTTGCGACACAGCGTCCTTCCGTCGATATTATAACCGGGGTGATCAAGGCCAATTTTCCGGCACGGATCGCATTCCAGGTTGCCAGCCGGGTCGATTCCCGTACCATTCTCGATGCATCAGGGGCTGATCAGCTGCTCGGTAACGGCGATATGCTCTACCAGCCGGCAAACCAGCCAAAGCCTGAACGTATCCAGTGTCCGTATATCTCATCGTCCGAGGTGGAAGCCATTACCAGCTTCATCGGGAGCCAGGAAGGCCCCAGGACATCGTATGAGCTTCCCAAGCCTGCTATGAACGATAAAAACGGTGCAGGTGCAGCGCTTCGTGGTGGAGCAATATCCGATGGAGGCAGGGATCCTATGTTTGAAGAAGCTGCCAACCTGGTCGTTATGCACCAGCAGGGGAGTGTTTCTCTGTTGCAGCGACGATTGAAGCTTGGATTCAGCAGGGCAGCAAGGGTCATGGACCAGCTGGAGGAGAATGGAATCGTGGGGTCGGCGGAGGGAAGCAAGCCCAGGGAGGTCCTTGTGCAGAACCTTGACTCCCTGGAACTTCTGTTACGTAACCTTGATGATTAGACCGATTCGACCCTGGTGATTTCAGGGATCGCTTTCTTGACGGCCTGCTCAACACCGGCACGGAGGGTGAGGGTGCTCATCGGGCATGAGCCGCATGCGCCAAGTAGCTTGACATCTACAACCATATCCCTGGTGATTCCGACTAGCTGGCAGTCGCCGCCGTCAGCCTGCAGGTAAGGCCTGACATCTTCAAGTGCGTTGATGACTTTATCGTACAACGGGTCAGTATCAGGCAGGTAATCCTTGGTAGTGCTCATAATCGTGTGGTTTTTCTGTTAGGTGGAAAAATTCCGGCGACAGGCTTTAAATATCAGTCCCTGTCGCCAAAAATCAAAATGGTAACTTGCTTCAGCAAGATGGTCAGTTGCCACAGCTGCACTGCATGGCATTACGGATAGAGACCTGGCGGGCGGTTTCCTGCGCAGCCTTCAGGAACGCTTTGGCGGTCTCGCTCTCCGGGTTGTTGATCGATACCGGTTTTCCGATGTCTCCACTTTCACGAACCTTTCCCTCGATAGGAATCGAGCCAAGGAGCTCGATGGCCTGGGCCCGGGCGAATTTCTCGCCTCCTGCCTTGCCGAAGATATAGTCCTTACTGCCGTCGGGCAGAAGGTAATAGCTCATGTTCTCAATGAGGCCGAGTAGCGGTACGTTGACTTTCCTGAACATCGTTACCGCCTTGGCAACATCAGCAAGTGCTACATCCTGCGGGGTCGTGACAATGACTGCTCCCTGCAGTGGGAGGGTCTGGACAAGCGTAAGCTGGATATCGCCTGTTCCGGGAGGAAGATCGAAAACCAGGTAGTCGAGTTCACCCCATGCGACATCTGTAATGAACTGCTTCAATGCCGTCGACGCCATAGGCCCTCTCCAGATGACGGGATTGTCGCTTTCGACAAGAAAGCCGATCGACATAAGCTTGACACCGTGTTTCTCAATGGGCATGATTTTATTGTCGAGCACTTCCGGTCGGGCATTTTCCAGCCCAAACATGGTCGGGATGCTCGGGCCATAGAGATCGGCATCGATAAGACCAACTCTTGCACCTGTCGCGGCAAGGCTCACGGCCAGGTTTACCGCAACTGTTGATTTGCCTACACCGCCCTTTCCTGAGGCAACGGCGATAATGTTTGCGACATCCGGTAAAGGATTTTCCTTTTTCCCGTGATGCCCGCAGCTTCCACCATGGGATACTTTTGCCGGCAGGTTGACGGTTACTTCGCCGGCTTCGGGCAGCGCAGTGCGGATGGCTTCGATACAGGCATTCCTGATATGGTCCTTCATTGGGCATGCCGGGGTAGTGAGGACAACATTGAACGTGATGTCATTGTTGTCGCTAATGCGTATTTCCTGCACCATTCCAAGTGTGACAAGATCTTTTTTAAGATCCGGCTCCATGACGTTGCGCAGTGCATCGAGTACTTGTGCTTCCTGTAATAATGGCATTGTAGGGTTGTTTATTTGATGTTCCTGTGGCAATGAGTACGCCTTATTTCCGCATGAAACGAAGAGAAATCGGGATGCCTTCGAGGTTGAAGGCCTTTCTCAGCCGTTTTTCAATGAAACGTTTGTAGTTGCTCTGCAGCAGTGTCGGGTCGTTGCAGAAAAAGGCAAAGACCGGCCAGGGAGCCTTGATCTGGATCATGTATTTGATCTTGAGTTCCCTTCCCGATTTTGACGAAGGCGGTGCAGCCTGCAGTGTTTCCTGGAGGAAACGGTTCAGCTCACTGGTGCTGATCTGCTGCTTGCGGCTGTTATGGATGTCCAGCGAGGTGTCGATCGCTCTGAAAAGGTTTTTCCTGGTAAGGGCGGACACGAACTGGATGGGAATCCAGGAGAGGTTGCCGAGGTCCCCGTACATCCTGTCGGAGTATTTCTTGCTTGTCTTGGAATCCTTTTCGATCAGGTCCCACTTGTTGACAAGCAGCAGAATGCCCTTGTGGCGTTCTGCTGCCATCTGGATGATCTTGAGTTCCTGCTTTTCGAGCCCCTGTACTGCATCGAGCAGCACCAGGGCAACATCACAGCGTTCAATGGCTTTTTCGGTCCTCAGGGAGCTGTAGAACTCGATACCCGGATCTATACGTGCGCGTTTCCTCAACCCTGCAGTATCGATAAGCAGGAACTCCTGTCCGTTGCGCTTGAAACGGCTGTCTATGGCATCCCTGGTGGTTCCGGGGATATTGGAGACGATATGCCGGCCGGTGCCGAGCAGCGCGTTGACGAAACTCGATTTACCTACGTTAGGTCTTCCGATGACAGCCAGCCTGACGGCAGGGTCTTCCTCGGTTTCCGCAGTTTCATCAGGTAGGGCCTTGACAATATCGTCGAGCATGTCGGCAACGCCGCTTCCTTCCCTGGCTGAAATGAAATAGGGATTCGTAAAGCCGGTTTTGCGGAACGCTTCACCTTCTATAGCCAGCTGGGGGGTTTCAACCTTGTTGACAGCAAAAAATATAGGTTTGTCAGGAAACTCCCTTCGAAGGAGCTTTGCCATGTCGAGATCAAGATAGGTGAGTCCCGAGCGAACGTCTGTCATGAAAATGATCATGTCAGCTTCACCTATTGCAAGCATGGTCTGCTCAAGCATTGCCTGGCTGAGGGTGTCGTTATCACGTGAGAACCCGCCTGTATCCATCAGCATGAAGGAACGGCCAGTCCAGTCAGCTGGTGAGATGTGGCGGTCGCGCGTAACACCGGGCGTGCTGTCGACAATGGCAGTTTTCTGGCGCGTAATTCTGTTGAAAAGGGTTGATTTGCCGACGTTCGGACGCCCGACCAGGGCAACGAGTGGTTTCATGATTGATCGCCTTATTCAGGTAAAAAAAAGTCGGTTTTTCCTGCCCGACAGAGATTAAGGTATAATGTTTGTAGAATTATGTGAAATAAATTACATTATCAGACTTATTTTTTGGGAATGTTCTGTTAAAATCAACGCACGAGGATGAGTAACACGTTAAGCTTTAAGACATATTCAGCCAAGCCGGGCGAAGTAGACCGCAAATGGTACATTATCGATGCTGAAGGTAAAATGCTTGGTCGCATGGCCACTGAAATCGCCAGGGTGCTGCGTGGCAAGCATAAGGCCCAGTTTACGCCACACATCGATACAGGTGATTTCGTGATTGTTACCAATGCCGAAAAGGTGAGCCTGAGTGGCAAGAAAATGGACCAGAAGACCTACTTCTCCCATTCAAACTACCCTGGTGGCGTAAGGATCGACAATGTTAAGGACATGCTTCAGAAAAAACCTGAAGAGGTTATCGAGAAAGCTGTCTGGGGTATGCTGCCTCACAATAATCTCGGGCGTAAGCTTTTCAAGAAGCTGAAGGTATATTCCGGTACAGAGCATCCGCATGAAGCTCAGTGCCCTGTCGAACTCAAGGTTTAATAATTACTAAATAGATGGCGATGAAAGATGTGATCGGCGCAGTAGGCCGCAGAAAAACCTCGGTCGCAAGGGTTTTCCTGGCTCCGGGTAAAGGGAATATTACTGTCAACAAACGACCGGTTGAAGTATATTTCGCAGATGAAAGCAAGCGTAGTGAAGCGCTGAAACCGCTTGTGCTTGCTGAAAAAATGGACAGTGTTGACGTAAAGGTAAACGTGCAGGGCGGCGGTATGAGCGGCCAGGCAGGCGCAGTGAGCCTTGCTATCGCACGTGCCCTTGTTGAAATGGATGCTGAAAACCGCATCGTCTTCCGTCCTGAACGCCTCCTTACAAGGGATCCGCGTATGGTTGAAAGGAAGAAATACGGTCAGAAGAAAGCCCGTAAACGTTTCCAGTTCTCGAAACGTTAAGGTTTCACAGCAGTTATTTTTTACAAACAACGCATATCCTGCTAACCCGAGCAAGGGGGATGCCAGGTGGCAGTGTCCGGTGCGGTTGCGCCGGATTCCGCCAGGCCGAGGCAGGGTAGAGGAACAAACTGATAAAAAGGTAAAACAATGCAGACACAGACAGTATCAAGGTTCGCGCTTGAAGATATGCTTCGGGCCGGTGTTCACTTCGGTCACCTTGCACGCCGCTGGTGCCCGAAAATGAGACCCTACATCTTCATGGAGAAGAACGGGGTACACATTATTGACCTCAAGAAAACTCTGGTCATGGCAGAAGATGCCATGAAGGCACTTGAGGCGATTGCCGAGACAGGCAGGGAAATCATGTTTGTCGGCACCAAGAAGCAGGCTAAGCATATCGTTGCTGCCGAAGCAGAGCGTGCAGGCATGCCTTTCGTTTCAGAACGCTGGTTGGGTGGTATGCTTACCAACTTTTCGACCATTCGCCAGAGCATCCGTCGCATGAACTCTATTGATCGTATGGAGACTGATGGTACGTTCGATATGATTACCAAGAAAGAACGTCTCATGCTTCAGCGCGAAAAGGAAAAGCTCATGAGGATTCTCGGCGGTATTTCTGATATGACCCGCCTTCCTGCAGCGCTGTTCATCGTTGATATCAAGAAAGAGCACATCGCCATCAAGGAAGCCCGCTCGCTGGGTATCCCAATCTTTGCTCTTGTTGATACCAACTGTGATCCTGATGAAGTTGATTACGTTATACCTGCCAATGACGATGCAATTCGTTCCATCGAACTGATGGTATCTGCAGTTGCAGATGCTGTTATCAATGCACGCCAGAGGGTGGTTGAAGCACAGGCAATGCGTGAGGCTGACGAACAGGCCGAAGCTGCTGCCGAGGCTGCTGAGGAGTCAGCAGAGTAAGCTGTAACAGGTAGATCAATATATTTATTCAATACACAGAATTTGTCATGAGTCAGATTTCCGCTAAAGCAGTAAAAGATTTACGTGATAAAACAGGCGTAGGCATGATGGACTGCAAAAAAGCCCTTGAGGAAACCCAGGGTGACATGCAGAAGGCTGTCGAGTACCTGCGCAAAAAAGGTGCCGCACTTGCAGCGAAGCGTGCAGAACGCGAAGCAAGCGAAGGTGTTATTGAAATCCGCATTGATGATGCTGCTAAAACAGGTGTCATCCTTGAGGTTAACTGCGAAACTGATTTCGTAGCAAGGGGCGAGGACTTTACCGGTTTTGCCGCATCGCTGGCAGACCTGGCGCTCGCTAACGGTATTACAACACGTGATGGCCTCCTTGAAGCGACAATAGGTGATGAAAAAGTCGATGATGCCATCAAGACCATGACTGGTAAACTTGGTGAAAAGATCGATGTGAAGCGTATTGCCGTTCTCACGACTGAAGCAGGCGTTATAGCAAGCTATCTGCATCCCGGTGCGCAGCTTGGTGCCATCATCGAGCTGACCGTTCCTTCTTCTTCAGATGCAGAGGAACTTGCAAGGGATATGGCTATGCAGGTAGCTGCAGCAGCTCCTGTCGTCGTGGATCGCTCGAAGGTACCTTCTGACTATATCGAAAAGGAAAAGGAGATATACCGTCAGCAGGCTCTCAGCCAGGGCAAGCCCGAGCAGTTTGTAGACAAGATCATAACCGGTAGGCTGGAAAAGTACTACCAGGAGGTCGCGCTACTCGAACAGGCCTTCATCAAGGATAGCAATATGAAGGTGCAGGGAGTTCTGGATGATTTCTCCAAGGCACATGATACTGAAGTTTCAGTTGCTGGTTTTGTCCGATACCAGCTTGGTGAGTAGTTGAAAAAGCCTCGTTATCGAGGCTTTTTTTTTGGAAAGACGGGGGAAACAGGAGAGTACATATGTTAAAATACAAGCGCATCCTACTCAAGCTGAGCGGCGAGGCTCTTGCTGGTGACGATGGGTATGGCATTAATGCCGCAATGCTCGAGCGGTATGCCGAGGAGATCAGGCAGGCTCTTGACCTTGGGGCAGAAGTTGCCCTGGTGATTGGGGGCGGAAATATTTTCAGGGGAGTGTCAGCCGCTGCGGCTGACATGGATCGTGTGCAGGCTGACCATATGGGGATGCTTGCGACAGTGATCAATGCCCTGGCATTCCAGGACGCATTGGAGCGTAAAGGAATTTTTACGCGCCTCATGAGTGCGATCAAGATGGAGCAGGTAGCAGAGCCTTTTATCAGAAGAAGAGCTATCAGGCACCTTGAAAAAGGTCGTGTTGTGATTTTCGGGGCGGGTACAGGTAACCCTTATTTTACGACCGATACGGCTGCCTCGTTGCGGGCTGTCGAGATCGAGGCTGATGTCATTATCAAGGGAACGCGGGTTGATGGCGTCTATGATTCAGATCCTGAAAAAAATCCTGCTGCAGAGATGTTCAGTAATATCTCCTACCTGGACGTGCTCAAGAAAAATCTTCGCGTGATGGATCTTACAGCGATAACCCTCTGTAGCGAGAATCGTCTGCCCATTGTGGTGATGAACATGAACGTCCCAGATAACCTGGTAGGCCTTTTACAGGGCAGGCAGGTTGGGACGCTGGTTCAGGCGCTTTCCTGATTCTGCAGGGCCTGGAGAATCTCTCTGATCTCCTCCGTGCCGAAGCCGCGACTCATCAGGTGAGCATGAAGCTTCCTTTCGCGTTGCTGCCGTTCCCCTCTCAGGAGCGGCAGTTTTTTTTTCGCTGCACTCATACACGCTTCCCTGCTATCAAAATCCTCGAGTGCCTGATCGATGATATGGTCTTCCACACCTTTGTTCCTGAGTTCGAAACGTAGCTTGTAGCTGCCGGATGGCCTGGTTCTGCATCGTGAGCGGATAAAGCTCCTGCTGAATTCCAGGTCATCGAGAAGCTGGAGTTCATGCAGTCGCCTGACAGCGTGTTCTGCAGCATCAACAGAATGCCCTTTGTTCTGCAGTTTAGCGATAATTTCCTGTTGTGAATGCTGCCGAAGCGACAGCAATCGTACAGCCAGTTCGAATGCCTGGCGCTGGTTATTTTCCGTTGTTGAACATTCCTGCATGGATCAGGTGACGGCTTGAAGTTTTGCTGGAGTCAGTTTATGCTCATGTTCAAAAACCTCAAGTTGCTTCTTCAGGTGGTTACGGAAAGCTATGTTCGTAACGAGGTTGATCAGTTTTTTCGGGTTGTAGAATATTCTGCCGAGAATAGCACCCCATGAATAGATGTCTACATAGCTTTTCAGCACCTTGTACTGGAACAGCAGTGGGTCATACCTGTCTGACTTGATGACAAGGTGGAGTGCATTGTATCGTTCCCAGTCCTGGTTGACAATGAGCCCCTTGTCCTTGTAGTCCAGATACATCTGTGTGCCAGGGTATGGCGTGATAATCTGGAATATCGGCATGAACACATGGTTCTTTTTTACAAACTCGACAAGCTCATCGATATCTGCAAAGGTGTCTATGGCTGGGTTGAAAAGGAAATTACCCTGGATATTCAGGCCTGCTTTCCTGCATTCGTTAATAATCCGGACATATTTATCCGCAGTGTTTACATGTCCTTTATTGTAAGCTTCTAGAGTACTCTGCTTGATCGATTCAAGGCCAGCAAGGACAAAATTACATCCGGCATCAACAAGTTTTTTTACTGTTGTCGGATCTTCAAGGAAGTTGATTGACAAGAAAACGCTGAACGTAATGTCACAGTCCTTGAGCAGGTCCAGTGCTTCCCATAGCTTTTTCTTGTTGATACCCAGGTTTTCATCCGTGAGCATGAACCAGGGTTTTGATGTGCGGCCGTTTTCATTGAAAAAATAGCGCTTTGCCTCTTCGATCTGCTGCTTGAGCTTCTGGGGATCCTGGGATCTGTACTGTTTCCCTGTAAAGTTTGGGGTGACACAAAACGAACAGTTGAACGGACAGCCCCGCGTGACATAGATCGGTATAGACTTGGTACCATCCACTTTTTCGCGTCTTGAGGAGGCTGCTATCCGGGCATAGTCGATAGGGACGATTTCCTTTACAGGCGGGAAATCCTTTGAGTTGTATACCGGTTTCAGCCTGCCTTCGGCAGCATCATCCAGCAGGGTGGTCCAGAGGTTGTCGGCTTCGCCTATGACGATCGTATCGGCATGTTGGGCTGCTTCATCAGGATTGAAGGAGATGTGAAGTCCGCCAAGTACGACTTTTGTACCCTTCGTCCTGAACCTGTCTGCAATTTCATAAGCCCTGGTTGCTTCGATGGTTCGGGATGTTATTCCTACAAAATCGTAGTCTCCATCGTAATCGATCGGGTCGTGAAAGTGTTCGTCTACCAGGCTGATTGTGTGCTGCTTAGGCGTTAGGCTGGTAAGCACAGCAAGTGCCATGTGGAACAATGGCTTCTGGTTGCTGTCATCATCCATTTTGCCCTGGGGCGATATGAGCAGGATGTTCAGCGGTCGAGTGGCCTCAGGATGTGGTGTGCTCATCGATCAGTAACTTATTCGGGATAAAGGAACTGCAGAGTGGGGGGCGTCTTTTAGGGACGTTGACTTTTCTATATACATATCATATCGTGCCTATCCAATATACCGACCCATTTTTCTGTGATTCCAGGGGCGGGTTCTGCTTTGCATTGTGTGTTTTTTCGGGGCCTACCTTTTTGCTATATTCACTGCTTTACAAGTATGGCAGGTAACTACTTCTGCTATATCATATTACGTCAATAAACGAAGTTTGAAATGCCTCGTTATACGCCCGAACAGCTCGCGAAACGAAATGCTTCGATCTGGACCGATATCCAGATTATCCTGGCTCCACTCCAGTTCTTTGTGTTCCTGATCGGTGTGACAGTCACCGCTCTCTATGCCAACGGCCTGTTTATCCATAATTTTTACTGGGTCAGCATTGCGATCCTGTTTAAGACACTGTTCTTTGCCCTTCTGTTTATTACCGGGATGTTTTTCGAGAAGGAGATCTTCAACAAGTGGGTCTATTCGAAAGAGTTCCTTTGGGAGGATGTGGGCAGTACGGTGGCTGCGGCATTCCATCTGCTCTATTTTGTAATGGCCTTTATGGGCTACGATGCTGATGTGCTTGTTGTGGAGGCTTTTATTGCGTATTTGACCTATGTGATGAATGCACTGCAGTACCTTATCAGGATTATTCTCGAGAAGCATAACGAACGAAAGCTTCAGTCCGCTGGCCAGATATAGCCTGGCAGCGGTTTTTGTCAATCAACAGTTAGTCAACACCTATGTTGTCATACAGTTTCAAGACTCTCTGGAACAGGACTTACATGTTCGTAGGGCCGCTCTGGCTGGTTCTGGTCTATTTTATATGGGGATCGGGACAGCTCGAGACACCGCAGGACCAGCTTGTTTTCCTGAGCGTGGTTGTGCCAGGGTTTATCCTGACCTACTTTTCAGGGTTCATTATAGAGAAGTGGCACAAAAACAAGAAAACCAGAGCTGCCGCTAACGGGCAGTAGCAAGAACAATACACATCATGCAGAATCTCTGGAATCAGTCGGCATGCACGGAGTTTGCCGCCCAGTGGCCTTCAGGCCCTCAAACCCCTCCTGAACTGGCAGAACTCGCCTATGCATCCCGGCTTCTTGGAAAGGAGAGCCGTCTTGTCATGCATGGGGGAGGCAATACCTCGGTTAAAAGTGAACTGACGGATGTACTTGGCAACAGGGTCAATGTTCTCTTTATCAAGGGGAGCGGGATTGATCTTGCCGAAGTGACTCCCCTGGACTTTACGCCGGTCCGGATCGAGCCTATGCAGAAGCTGCGCACCATGATGCTTGAAGGTGGCCGGCACAGTGCAGAGGAGCTCAAACAGTTCAGCAACAGGGAGTTCAAGCACTTTCTCTACCTCAACCTGTTCAGCCTGACCGATCACATGGTCAAGAAGGGGCTGACACCGTCTATCGAGACCCTGCTTCATGCCTTTCTGCCGCACAAGTACATCCTGCATACCCATGCCCGTGCGTTACTTACCATGAGTAATCAGCCGGAAGGCGAGTCGCTCTGTCGCGAGGTCTTTGGCGACAGCATGGGGAACGTCCCGTATTATATGCCAGGTATAGAACTTGCGCGTTCAGCAGAGGCGGTCTATGCTGCCAATCCCCAGGTTGAGGGGCTGGTGTTGCACAAGCATGGCCTGGTGACATTCGGTGATTCCGCCAGGGAGGCGTATGACCGTATGATTACCCATGTGACAGCTCTCGAGGAACGGATAACTGCTGCAAAAGGCCGGGACATTCCATCGATAGAGCTCCCCGGGGAGCTGCTGACACAGGAAATGGTTGCTCCTGTTATCAGGGGTGCCTGCGCAGAGGAACGCACACCGCATAGCCGGGATTATGATACGTTTATCCTGGATTTTCGTAATGCTCCTGCCGTCATGGAGTATGTCAATAGTTCCAGCCTGGAAACAATGGCCGGCAAGGGAGCAATGACGCCTGATTTTATTATCAGGACGAAAAATCAGCAGCTGGTGCTGCCGGTTCCGGATGCGGGCGATCCCGATGGGTTTGCCAGGAAGGTCCGCGAGGCGGTTGAGGTATACAAAAAAGAGTATATCGCGTATTTTGAGCGGCAGAAAGCTGCATCAGGTATGGATGTCGAGATGCTGGATCCCCTGCCCCGTGTAGTACTTGTACCCGGACTGGGCCTGTTCGGGCTTGGACGCACGATGGCGGCAGCCAGGGTCAACGCTGATATTGCGGAAAGTACTGTGGGTGCGATTCTCGATGCTGAACGTGTCGGGTGTTTTGAATCTATCAGCGAGCAGGAGGTTTTTGCTATAGAGTACTGGGAAATGGAGCAGGCAAAGGTCCGCAAAGTGCAGCATGATGTGTTTGCCGGCAAGGTCGTGCTTGTTTCCGGCGCTGCCGGGGGCATAGGGCTTGCTACTGCCAAGGCCTTTCGGGACAGGGGCGCGGAAATAGTAGCACTCGACCTTAACGAGGATGCGCTGGCCGGTGCACGTGAAGTTCTTGGGCCTGATACGCTGACCATGGCTTGCGATGTTACGGATCGTGAGTCTGTTGCAGCTGCTTTCCGGAAAGCCTGCATGGTCTTCGGTGGTGTCGATATCATTGTCTCCAACGTTGGTATCGCCCTGCAGGGCCGTATAGGCGATGTTGACGACGCACTGCTGCGCCGCAGTTTCGAGCTTAATTTCTTCTCGCACCAGGCAATCTCGCAGCATGCTGTTGATATCATGCGTAAGCAGGGGATCGGCGGTTGCCTGCTTTACAATGTCTCGAAACAGGCCGTCAATCCTGGTCCTGATTTCGGCCCATATGGCCTGCCCAAGGCAGCCACCCTCTTTCTTGTCAGGCAGTATGCCCTTGACCACGGTCGTGATGGCATCAGGGCCAATGGGGTTAATGCAGATCGTATACGTTCCGGCTTGCTCAATGACGAGATGATTGCAGCCCGTTCCAAGGCAAGGGGGCTTACCCCGGAAGAGTATATGGCCGGCAATCTCCTCAAGCTTGAAGTTACAGCTGAAGATGTGGCTGATGCCTTTGTGCATCTTGCCCTCGAGAAAAAGACCACGGGGTCGATTACCACTGTAGACGGCGGGAACATTGCCGCTGTGCTCAGGTAGCAGGAGACAGTTCTGATACAGTTAATTCGTCACTTTTAAACGTTTAGCGGAGCACTATTATGCCAGAAGTTGATCAGTTCAAACAGGAAAAAAATTACCATACCGATATTCCTGTTGATACCCAGGGTTTTTTTCTCAAGGGTGCCAGTGCGCTTGACTGGGGCATGAAAAACAGGCTTTCCAGGATTTTTCGTCCCGACACCGGAAAAACCGTGATGTTTGCTATCGACCATGGCTACTTCCAGGGCCCGACGACGGGGCTTGAACGCGTTGATCTCGACATTGTTCCCCTCATGCAGTACAGCGATGCTATTATGCTGACCAGGGGGATGCTTCGAACAACGGTTCCTCCTACCCTGACCAAGGCTGTTGTGATGCGCAGCAGCGGCGGTCCCAGTATCCTCAAGGAGTTGTCTGACGAACAGATCGCTGTCGATATCGAAGATGCTATCCGCATGAACGTCGCTTGTATTACACTGCAGGTGTTTATCGGTGGGGAATTCGAGACCCGTTCCATCCATAACATGACCAAGCTTGTTGATTGGGGTTACCGTTATGGCATACCGGTCATGGCCGTTACCGCGGTTGGTAAAGATATGGTTCGCGATGCAAAGTATTTCAGGCTTGCCTGCAGGATGTGCGCCGAGCTTGGTGCCCAGGTGGTCAAAACCTACTATGTACCTGAAGATTTCGATACCGTTGTGGCCTCCTGCCCGGTACCGATTGTTATGGCTGGCGGCAAAAAGATCCCTGAACTCGATGCTCTGACCATGTCCTGGAAGGCGATACAGGAAGGAGCTTCAGGTGTTGACATGGGGCGTAACATTTTCCAGAGCCAGGCACCGGTGGCTATGATGAAAGCTGTCAACCGGATCGTGCACGAGGGTGCAACTCCGGAAGAAGCGTACGACTATTTCAACAGCATCAAGGCGGAGGGGTAAGCCCTTCGCCTTTTGGCCAGATTTTTGATAAACAGGTTCTCTACGTGGCACCTGAGCGATTGAGATAACTATGAATGCAGAGGATATTAAAGGCTTTTTTGCCGAAAGAGGGCAGCTTGATATGGCTGACTACCTCGAACTTGAGTATTACCTGGAATGTGTAGGCGATATCGAGGTTGCCCTTGCCCATTTCTGCAGCGAGCAGTCGACTGCCCAGTGGAGCCGGATAGGGGTTGATGAGGATTTTCGAGGCCTGTACGGTGCCAAGGTGATAGAGTGGGAGGTGCTTGAGGAGCTTCCCCAATTAAGTTACCCGGTCGATCAGGCTGTGCAGGGAAAAATTCATGCCTGCAAGGTGAGGATTGCCCATCCGCACAGGAATTTCGGCACCAAGCTGCCTAACCTTCTGACGGCGGTATGTGGTGAGGGGACCTTTTTTACACCTGGAGTTCCCCTGGTGAAGCTTCTCGATATCATCTTTCCTGACAACTACCTGGAGGCCTTCGAAGGGCCCCGTTTTGGTATAGATGGTCTTCGCGAACAATTAGGGGCGTATGACCGTCCTGTTTTTTTCGGAGTTGTCAAGCCGAATATCGGGCTAGAGCCATCACATTTTGCCGACATCGCTTACGAAAGCTGGCTTGGTGGACTGGATATCGCCAAGGATGATGAAATGCTTGCTGATGTCACGTGGTCAACAGTTGCTGAACGTTCAGCATTGCTGGGTAAAGCACGGTTGACGGCTGAAGAAGTGACAGGGGAACGCAAAGTGTACCTGGCAAATATTACCGATGAGGTCGATCGATTGCTGGAGCAACATGACCTGGCAGTCAGTAAAGGTGCCAATGCACTTCTTGTCAACGCCATGCCTGTGGGGCTGAGTGCGGTGAGGATGCTTGCCCGCCATACAAAAGTACCGCTTATCGGCCATTTTCCGTTCATTGCTCCGTTTTCAAGGCTTGAGAAATTCGGTATACATACCAGGGTTATTACAAAATTGCAGCGTCTTGCAGGACTCGATGCCATTATCATGCCGGGATTCGGCAACAGGATGATGACTCCTGAAGCAGAGGTTTGTGCAAATGTCAATGAGTGTCTTTGCGATATGGGGAATATCAAGCGATCACTGCCTGTACCCGGTGGCAGTGATTCGGCATTGACGCTTGAATCGGTCTACCGCAAGGTAGGCAGTGTTGACTTTGGTTTTGTACCTGGACGAGGGATTTTCGGGCATCCGATGGGTCCAAAGGCTGGCGCAATGAGTATCCGCCAGGCCTGGGAAGCGATCGAGCAGGATATTCCTCTTGCAACTTACGCTGAAAAGCATCCGGAACTTAAGGCTATGCTGGAGAAATAGAGCTTGGGACTCCTTCAGGATAAAGTTGCAATCGTGACCGGTTCCTCGAAAGGGATCGGCAAGGTTATTGCCCTGGCGTTTGTCAACGAGGGGGCAAAAGTCATTGTTACATCGAGTAGCCAGGCTAATGTCGATGCCGCCCTGAAGGAGTTTCCACCTGGCAGAGTCAAGGGTATCCAGTGTGATGTTGCTGATCGGCAGAGTGTGGAACGGCTGATACAGCAGACAGTCGAAGCCTTTGGCTCCCTTGATATCCTGGTTAACAATGCCGGGATTTCCGATCCTTTCTACAACATTACTGACAGCGACCCTGATGCATGGGGTCGGGTTGTCGATACCAACCTCAAGGGGACCTATTACGCCTGCCGTGCCGCCCTGGCCTATTTCCTGGAGTCAGGCAGGACCGGTAAAATCATCAACATGGCCGGATCAGGGACTGACCGGGGTTCAAACACTCCGTTCATTTCTGCCTACGGCTCCACCAAGGCTGCGCTCTACAGGTTCACGATGGCCGTTGCCGCTGAATACAAGAGCTCTCCAGTTTCCGTTATGCTGCTTCATCCCGGTCTTGTGAGGACCGATATTATCAGTACCGTTGATCCTACTCCGGAAATGCAGAAGCAGCTGAAGACCTTCGAAACCATAGTGGATATCTTTGCCCAGCCTCCAACAGTAGCTGCCCGGATGGCAGTTAAACTCGCATCGTCATGGAGTGATGGCAAGAGTGGGGTCTACCTTTCTGCTCTCAATGGGTGGCGGAAAAAAATGCTTCTTTTTTCCTGGCCGTTGCGTAAACTGTTAAACAGGATAGATCGAACAACCTATTAACCAGGGTGGGGATGCATATGAAGAAAGGAGTGTTCCATGCAGTAGGGGGCGCAGTGCTGTTGTTGCTGCTCGTCTTTGTTTCCGGATGCTACAGTTTCAGTGCGGCAAGCCTGCCTGCTCACCTGCAGACCCTGTCGATTCCGCTCTTTGCCGACCGTTCAGCGGCAGGCGTAGCGCAGCTGGCAGTTACCATTACCGAAGAACTCATTGAAACGGTTGAAACCCGCAGTTCACTTGAAATTGAAGTGAACCGCGACCGTGCCGATGCCGTGCTTGAAGGCGTGCTTGTCTCGTTTACCGATGAACCCGGGCAGCTCAGCAGCGAAACAGAACGGGCCCTGACAAACAGGATCACTATCGTGGTAGAGGCGGCATGCCTTGACCAGGTTGAGGGTACCCCGCTGTTTGGCAAGACACGCTTCATAGGGTTTGGCGATTATACGGCAGGTAATTACGCTCTCCAGCAGGAGGCAATCGAGGCATCCCTCGAGCAGATAACTGAAGATATTTTCAACAAGATGATTTCCGGCTGGTAGCTTAGATCTCTGCTACTTCAACGTCTGGAACCCCGTCACCCATGAACAGGGTATAGAGCGCCTGGAATTTCTGGGGAAGATCGCTGACGATGATATGCGGCACAACAGATTCTCCACGATGAGCCTCCAGGTCCATTTCCCGCAGGAGCGACGCAGTTTGCAGCGCTATGGCATCGGCAGAGTCGATAATGGTAACCCCATCGCCCATGATCTCTCCAATCAGCTGCTTGAGGAGCGGATAGTGGGTACAGCCAAGCACCAGTGTATCAATACCTTCATGGTGCAGCGGTGCCAGGTACTCTTCAGCAATAAGCCGTGCAGACTCATGGTTTGCGAACCCCTCTTCAGCAAGAGGGACAAACAGCGGGCAGGGACGGGAAAAGACCGTGATTTGCTCGTTGATGCGTTCTATGGCCAGTGAATAGGCATTCGAGGAAATCGTGGCCCGGGTTCCAATCACTCCTACACGGCCATTACGGGTTTTTCGGGCGGCAAGGCCAGCCCCGGCATCAAGCACGCCCAGCACCGGGATACCGCTGCCGGTGGTGCGTACGACATCCAGCGCCAGGGCAGATACCGTGTTACATGCGGCTATGATCAGCTTTGGCTGGTAGCGCATGAGCAGGCGAGTGTCATCCTGGGCATACTTGCGTATGGCTACCTGTGACTTGGAGCCATAGGGTACCCGTGCCGTATCACCGAAATAGATGATACGTTCATGCGGCAAGAGGTTCCTGACGGCCTTTACCACCGTCAGTCCGCCTATACCAGAGTCGAAAATGCCTATCGGCTGTTCACGGGAAAGCATAAAGCTCTCTCTTTATACATTGAAACGGAAGACAATAATGTCTCCGTCTTTGACAATATACTCTTTGCCTTCCGACCGCATTTTGCCGGCTTCCTTTGCTTTCAGTTCCGAGCCATAGGCAAGCATGTCGTCATAGCTGATGACCTCTGCGCGAATGAATCCCTTTTCAAAGTCGGTGTGAATAGCTGCAGCAGCCTCTGGTGCGGCAGCGCCTTTACGGATTGTCCATGCGTGAACTTCCTTGACACCTGCGGTAAAATAGGTGTGCAGGCCGAGCAGGTCGTAGGCTGTCTGGATGACACGGTCAAGGCCGGACATCTCAAGCCCGAGGCTTTCGAGGAACTCAGGGCGTTCTTCTTCGGGCAGCTCAGCGATCTCTGCTTCTGTGCGTGCGCTGATGATGAGCATTTTGGAGTCGGCTTCTGCAGCGATGCGTGCAACGGCTTCAGTATGGGCATTGCCGTCGGGAAGGTCATTCTCGGAGACATTAGCGGCAAACAGTACAGGTTTTGCCGTAATCAGGAAAAACTGGCGACCAAGCTCGTTCTCTTCGTCAGTTTCCATGATTTTCCTTGCCGGGATACCTTCTTCAAGTCCCTTGATGATCTTTTCTGCAAGGCTGACGAGCGGTAAAAGCTCCTTGTCTTTCTTCGCGTTCTTGCGCAGCTTGTCCATCCGCTTCTCCATGCTTTCCAGGTCGGCAAGCATAAGCTCGGTTTCAATAGTGGCGATATCGTCAGCCGGATCTATCTTGCCGTGTACATGGATAATGTCATTGTCTTCGAAGCAGCGAACGACATGGACGATAGCATCTACCTCCCTGATATGCGACAGGAACTGGTTGCCAAGGCCTTCGCCCTTGCTGGCTCCACGCACAAGGCCGGCTATATCGACAATTTCAAGCGTGGCGGGGATGATGACCGGAGTTTTGACAACCGAAGCAAGTTTTTCAAGCCGTCCGTCGGGAACCAGGACAGTGCCTACATTGGGTTCGATGGTGCAGAATGGGTAGTTGGCCGCTTCCGCCTGCTTTGCGGTAATGGCGTTGAACAGGGTTGATTTTCCGACATTTGGTAGGCCGACGATGCCGCAGCGTAATGACATGGCAGAGGTGTTGGTGACTTGGAATATTGTTCTATGTTTGTGTAAACATGTAAACAATATGTTTGGAAAAAGCAAATTTATTTTATAGAATAACAGGCTAATTCAAAATAGTGAAAAGTATCGAACAGAAGAGGAAAATAATCGTTGCCATCGACGGCCCGGCGGCTTCAGGAAAAAGTACCACCGCCAGGAAAGTGTCGAACATGCTTGGATATATCTACATCGATACCGGAGCGATGTTTCGCTGTGTGACGCTCAAGGCAATCCGGGAAGGGGTGCTTGAGAGGATCCACCAGGAGCCGGAATTGATCGTGCCGCATCTTTCATCCCTCACTATAGCATTTGACCGTGACAGGGTATTTCTGGACGGTTCTGATGTGACCGACGCTATCCGTGATAACAGTGTTTCACGTGAGGTTAGTTTTATCAGCTCGCTCAAACCGGTCCGCGATAAGCTCAAGGAGATGCAGCGAAGGATGGGTGATGAGAGGGGTGTCGTGATGGACGGGCGTGATATCGGGACTGTTGTGTTTCCCGATGCTGAACTCAAGGTGTTCCTGATAGCTGATCCGGCTGAACGCGCAAAACGGCGTTATGCCGAGCTGGAGTCGAAGCAGGGGGCCGCAGGGCTTCCGACTGTAGAGGAGTTGGAACAGGAAATTATCCAGCGAGACCGTGATGACAGGGAGCGAACTCATGCACCGCTCAGGAAGCATGAAGATGCTGTTGAGGTCGATACCTCGACGCTTACTATAGATGAGCAAGTCACTATGGTCTACCAGCTTGCCATGGAAAGGATTTCAGCCTGAACAGGCTATGTATGAAACTGTGAACGCAGTAATGGACAAGAGTTTTTGTTAACAATAAAACCCCTCTGCTGAAATCTCTCGCGGCAGGGGATCAAATCACAAGAGAGGAAGGAATCAATTAATGTCAGAAACACAAACAATCGAACAGAAGAAGGCTAGTTATCCTGGTCGCGTGAAGTTTTTCGCCAATTACGAGCAGAACGAGCTCGACCAGATGGAGGAGCTTTATTCCAGTACCCTGAATGAGATCACCGAAGAAGAAATCGTCAAGGGACGTATCGTCGGGATTTCAAACAAGGATGTCACTATCGACGTCGGTTTCAAGTCGGAAGGTATTGTTTCCAAGCTCGAGTTCCGTGATGAAGAGGAGCTCAAGGTTGGCGACGAGGTGGAAGTCTACCTCGAAAATATCGAAGACAAGATGGGTCAGCTGATCCTTTCGAAAAGAAAGGCTGATGTACTCAGGATCTGGGACAAGATCTACGACTCCATCGAGAACGATACCATCATCAACGGCAAGATCATCAACCGTGTCAAGGGCGGCATGACTGTCTCCCTCTCGGGCGTCGAGGCCTTCCTTCCAGGTTCGCAGATAGATGTTAAACCGGTAAGGGATTTCGATGCACTGGTAGGCCAGACCATGGACTTCAGGGTCGTCAAGATCAATCCGGTTACCCAGAATATTGTTGTCAGCCACAAGGTTATCCTTGAAGAAGAGTATGCTGCCAAGCGTGAAGAGATGCTCGCAAGCATCCAGGTTGGTATGGTGCTCGAGGGTACGGTCAAGAATATTACCGACTTCGGTATCTTCGTCGACCTCGGTGGCCTCGACGGTCTCGTACACATTACGGATATCACCTGGGGCAGGATCAACCATCCTTCCGAGGTTGTTGAACTCGATCAGCCGATTAAGGTTGTTGTTGTCGGCTTCGACGAGGAGACCAAGCGCGTATCTCTCGGCATGAAGCAGCTCGAACCACATCCGTGGGAAAACATCGAGATCAAGTACCCTGTTGGCATCAAGACCCCTGGTCGCGTTGTCTCGATCACCGATTACGGCGCATTTGTCGAAATCGAGAAAGGTATCGAGGGTCTTGTCCATATCTCGGAAATGAGCTGGACACAGCATATCAAGCACCCGAGCCAGTTTGTATCGCTCGGCCAGGAAGTGGAGTGTGTTATCCTCAATATCGACAAAGAGCACACCAAGCTGTCGCTTTCGATGAAGCGCGTCATGGAAGATCCGTGGATTGCCCTCTCAGAGAAGTATACCGAAGGCACGCTGCATAAAGGTACCGTCAGTAATATTACCGATTTCGGCGTCTTTGTCGAACTCGAGCCGGGTGTAGATGGTCTTGTACATATTTCCGACCTCTCATGGACCAAGAAGATCCGCCATCCGAGCGAACTGGTCAAGAAGAACCAGGAACTCGAAGTCAAGGTACTGAAGTTCGACGTCAACGCACGCCGTATAGCTCTCGGTCACAAGCAGATCAATCCGGATCCTTGGGATGAGTTCGAACAGAAGTACGCTGTAGGTGCTGAATGTGCTGGCGAAATCTCGCAGATCATCGAGAAAGGTGTCATCGTGATCCTTCCGGGTGACGTTGACGGCTTTGTACCGGTATCCCACCTGCTCCAGGGCGGTGTGAAGGATATCCATAGCTCGTTCAAGGTTGGTGATGAGCTGCCACTCCGCGTTATTGAATTCGATAAGGAGAACAAGCGCATCATCCTCTCCGCGCTCGAGTACTTTAAGGACAAGAGCAAGGAAGAGATCGAGGAATACCTCAAGGCACATCCTAACGAGAAAAAGGAGATCGAGGACGCCAGCGCCGAGCTGGAAACCCAGTCGAAATCTTCTAGGTAAGGTGTGTTGATCTCACCGATAGCAGTACTAAAACCTGCAAAAAACCCCCGCTAACCCCGGGGGTTTTTTTTAGGGACTAATAGCCGTAACTCTTCAGCAGTCCCTTCTTTTTTCTCCATTGCGGTCGAACCTTGACAAACAGCTCGAGGAAGACCGGTCTCTGCAGCAGCTCTTCGATATCTTTTCGGGATGCCTGTCCCAGTTTTTTTAGCGCAGAGCCTTTCCTGCCTATGATGATATGTTTCTGCGTATCCCGTTCCACAATAATAGAACAGCGGATCAGATCCTTGCGGGATGGATCATCGTCATGCTGTTCCCGGAACTCGTCGATGACCACTTCAGTCGAGTAGGGGATTTCCTTGCCGAACTGCATGAATATCTTTTCCCTGATGATCTCGCTGACAAAGAAACGTTCCGGAGCGGTACTCAGGATATCTTCCGGGTAAAATGGGTAGTCATAAGGCAGGAAGGGAATGAGCGTTTCCAGCATCTCTTCTGTTCCTGTACCTTCGAGAGCGGATATCGCGAGGGTGTGTTTTGGCTGCCATGTCTCACTGATGACCTTGAGTGCCTGTTGGATTTCGTTCTGCTCGAGAAGGTCACACTTGTTGAGGAGAGCAATGACCGGTTTTCCGGAAGGCTTGAGCCACTCTGTGAAAAGCTGTCGGGTGAACTCGCGATCAAACAGGCTACCCTCTTTGGTAGCCGGAATCAGTGCCAGGATCGCATCAGCTTCTTTCAGGGTTTCCCTGGTTGTGTTCAGCATCGCTTCATGCAGCATCTGCATCGGCTCCATGATGCCGGGGGTATCGAGAAAAATTATCTGGCATGCGGTACTATTGTATATGCCGGTGATTTTTTTTCTTGTAGTTTGTGGCTTCGGGGTGACGATCGAGAGCTTCTGTTTAAGGAGCTGGTTCAGAAGTGTTGACTTCCCTGCATTTGGGGGCCCGGCGATGGCAACATACCCGGAACTAAATGGTGTTTCTTGCATTGAGCTGCAGCTGTAGGGTGGTAATGACAGACATTGGTATCACGTAACAATATAGGCAAGTCTCGACAACCTCCCTTGCGTCAAATAACGCTGCTCCAGCAATAATTGTATCTCCTGCTCTATGGAACGTAACTATAAAACGGACTGGTGGCTGCTGGCTTTTATGGCAGGGCTGATCCTGTTTGGTTTCCTTGCGATTTTCAGCGCAACGACTGCCGTTGGCTCTACCGAACTGTTTTATCGCCAGCTTGCCTGGGGTTTGATCGGCTTGTTCGTTGTGGCTGGGGTCTATTACCTGGACCCGATGTGGATCAAGGATAATGTCTATATTCTCTACGTGGCAGGCTTGCTGCTATTGCTCGTGACTCTTGTTGCTGGTGTGAAAGTTGCCGGTGCGACAAGCTGGATTCGTATAGGGTTTTTCAGCGTCCAGCCTTCCGAGTTTGCAAAGATAACCACTATTCTTGCCTTGTGCAGGTACCTTTCAAGTGATGCAACCGATATCACCCAGTTCCAGCATGTGGTTATAGCCATGCTTATTGTGCTGTTGCCGACAGGGCTCGTTATGCTACAGCCCGATATGGGAACAGTGCTTACCTACCTGTCGTTTCTTTTTCCGGTGATCGTTATGGCTGGATTCAATGCTTACTACCTCCTGTTAATCGCGTTGCCTCTAGTTCTTGGAGTGACAGGTTTCTTTTCCCTGTGGGTGCTTGCCGGGGCAGCTGTTGGGGGATTTGTGTTGCTTATGGTGCTGGGGAAAGGATTGAGAGGAATACAGGTTGCCGTGACGGCACTAGGGGTGATTGGGGGGCTCCTGACAATGCGTTTTGCAGAACAGCTCCTGCAACCTCACCAGCTCAAGAGGATCCAGACTTTTCTCGATCCCATGCTCGATCCGAGGGGGGCTGGCTACAATGCCCTGCAGGCAAAAATCGCCATTGGTTCAGGAGGGGTGTTTGGCAAAGGGTTTCTCGAGGGAACCCAGACCCAGCTTAGGTTTATACCTGCACAGTGGACCGATTTCATTTTCTGTGTTATAGGTGAAGAGATGGGATTTATAGGATCTGCGGGACTTCTCATGCTGTTTATGGCGTTGTTGCTGCGTTTGTTATGGATGGCGAGCACGATCAAGAACCAGTTTGTTGAACTTGTGCTTGTAGGTTTTGTCTCACTCCTCCTGGCACACCTTGTTATCAATGTGGGTATGACGATCGGGCTTTTTCCTGTTGTTGGAGTGCCTCTACCGTTTCTTTCATACGGGGGGACGTCCCTGATTGCCAATATGATTATGGTTGGTATAGCACTTAATTTTTATCGTAATAAGAGGGAGCTTGGGTACTGACAGAATAATAAAAAAGGGATGCAGTCTGCATCCCTTTACAGTTTACTATACTTATGCCTGTTCAGGCCTTGATCTTGTATACGAAACGTTTCCCTCCAGCACCGGCAGGGATGCGTTCGATTTCATTTTCAGGGGTTCCGTACTTGTTGAACCACAGGCTTATCGAGGTGCTCTTGGTGTTTAGAGCTGTAGCTATTTGCTTGGGTTTGAATGCCTTGTCTGGGTTTGAACGCAGAAGGTCTTTAATAGCTTCGCCAAGTTGGCCCCTGCCGTACTTTGTATACCCGCTACTTGTTGCTGGAGCAGCAGGGGTTGTTTCCAGTTTCGCAAGATTCTGGTCAAGCTTTTTAATGATAGTATCCAGTTCAAGCTGGAGAGGCCTGATTCTTTCAGCATACTCCTGCTCAATACCTGCGATCTTGTCCTGCAGCTGTTTTTTTTCGTCTACAAGTGATTGGAAATGATCGATTCTCTGGATAAAAAGGTCATACTTGTCCATAATGTTGATTCTGTTCTGAGGATTTATTATATGTTGCCCGTTCTTATTTGATTCATACAATCCTATGTTACTATAAATTATAAGAGAAATGCAAATAAAAAGTTTTGTAATAAAGGCAGTAAAACGTAGAGAAGAGTCGGTATGGGACATATTCAAGGTATTGTTGGGTGAGGTAAAAAGAACGTTAGTCTGATAGCAGGATTCAGATGGAAAATGATAGAAACAATACAGGTCGCGTTCTTGCTGTTACCCTTGGATGCAAACTTAACTATGCAGAAACATCGTCGATACTGGATCGTTTGCTTGCTGCAGGGTGGTGCTTCGCTGAAGATGGTGAAGTTCCAGATCTTGTGATCATACATACCTGCGCGGTAACGAAGCAAGCTGAGCAGAAGTCGCGGCAGCAGATACGGAGAGCTGTTCGGCGTTACCCAGAGAGTCGGGTGGTGGTAATCGGATGCTATGCTACGCTCAGTCACGATGTACTGGCGGGTATAGATGGTGTAGCAGCGGTTATCGAAAGTGAAGAGAAGTATGATCTTGCCAGATACTGGCCGGGGGAATTTCCTGCAATCCGGGATGCGGGTGTCGATGCTGTTGCAGCGCATTCACTGGTCGGACAAGCAGCTATGGGGCGAACGCGAGGATTCCTCAAGATCCAGGATGGGTGCAGTTTTGGATGTGCATATTGCACGATTCCTCTAGCCCGGGGACGATCACGCAGTGTTTCTCCTGAAGTGGTAATCGCTGGAGCCCGGCGTCTTCTGGCGGCAGGTTACCAAGAGCTTATACTCACAGGGGTCAATATCGGCGATTACCGCCATGGTGCGATGAGGCTTGCCCAGCTGCTTGCCCGTCTCGATGAACTTCCTGCTACCCGTATACGCATCAGTTCCGTTGAGCCGGACCTGCTTACCGATGAGCTTCTTGAGACAGTTGCCCGATCGAAACGCATTATGCCGCATTTCCATCTTCCTCTCCAGGGAGGGACCAATGACCTGCTGAAGGCAATGCGACGTCATTATACCCTGGAGATCTACCGCGAACGATTGCTCAAGGCACTTGAGCTTATGCCTGGATGCGGGGTGGGGGTTGATATTGTGACTGGTTATCCCGGTGAGACACCACAGGATTTTGAGGCGGCATGCGCATTCCTTGCATCCCTTCCGGTATCCTACCTGCATGTGTTTCCCTGTTCCATAAGGCCAGGCACCCTGCTAGACAGGGAGGTGCGCCTGGGGAAACGTGAACCTGTGCAGCCTGAGAGGATCAGGCAACAGAGCCGCAAATTGGTCGAACTCGGAGACGCAAAGAAACGGCGGTTTGCAGAGCGTTTCATAGGGCGTGACATGGAGCTCCTGATCGAAGGCCAATGTTCGGAGGCTGGCGGAGAAGCCTGCTTTATAGGGTACACGCCCAATTACCTACGGGTCAGAGTGTATCGGGAACAAGCAGTTGGAGGATCAGTTACACGTGGAGATATCAGGATGGTTCGATTGATCGGAGTGAGGGACGATTTGGATTTAGAGGGCGTATTTGTAACTTAAGGACTATTTTGCCTTAGAACAGGCAGTTGATTTGGTAACCCTTAAATTCTGTACCTGATGCCTATTAAATCCAGAATACGCACTATTCCCGATTATCCCAAGAAGGGGATCATGTTCCGCGATATCACCACCCTCCTCAAGGATCCCGTCGGGTTCAGGCTGGTTATCGACCAGATGACACAGCATTATCTCGAGCATGGTATGGATTTCGACGTTATCGTAGGTATGGAAGCACGCGGCTTTATTATCGGCGGTGCTCTTTCCTATACCCTTGGCAAGGGTTTTGTGCCGATTCGCAAACCAGGCAAGCTCCCTGGCGATGTTGTAGGTCAGGAGTATCAGCTCGAGTACGGTACCGATAAGGTTGAAATGCACACTGATGCAGTTGTCCAGGGATCACGTGTTCTTCTTGTTGACGATCTGCTCGCAACCGGAGGAACTGCACTTGCTGGTGCTGCTCTTGTTGAAAAGGTTGGCGGTATTGTTTCCGAGATGGCTTTTATCGTTAACCTTCCGGATATCGGGGGGCAGAAGAAAATTGAGTCTAAAGGCTACAACGTATTCTGCCTTGCAGAGTTTGAGGGCGAATAATCCCTTGGTTCATTAATCAGTAACAGCTTTTTCATATGAAAAAAATCATGCATTACCTGCCGGCACTGGTTGTCGTGGCGGTAGCGTTGTTCTTACCTTCAGCTTCGCTCTTTGCCAGTGAGGCGGTAGAGGCAGCCCATCATTCAGCTTCAGTTGCAGACGCAGCGCATGCCGTTATGGCAGAGGCGGCTGAGCACGGGCATGCTGCAGCACATCATCTGCCGCCGGTATGGACGGTGATTCCGTTTGTTCTGCTTTTGCTCATGATTGCAACCGGTCCGCTCTTCTATTCGCATTTCTGGGAGCATAACTATCCGAAAATTTCCATTGCACTGGCAACTCTTGTCGCTGGATTCTACGGTTTTTTCATGGATCACGGGACCCATGCACTGCTGCATACCCTCGAAGAGTATATTTCGTTCATAGCGCTTATTGCTTCACTGTTTATCGCTTCGGGTGGAATCCTGATAAAAATCGAGCAGCGGGGCAGGCCGATTGTCAACGGCGGCCTGTTGTTTTTTGGTGCCATCCTTGCCGATATAATCGGTACTACCGGCGCATCCATGCTGCTTATCAGGCCATACATGCGGATTAACGAGGGGCGTCTGAAGCCGTTTCATATTGTCTTCTTCATTTTCCTTGTCAGTAACGTAGGTGGCGGCCTGACTCCGATTGGTGATCCTCCGCTTTTTCTCGGGTTCCTCAAGGGCGTACCGTTTTTCTGGATTCTTTCCTCAGTCTGGCATATCTGGCTGACAACGGTGCTTGTGTTGATTGGAATCTTCATGGTGCTCGACAGCCGTGCCGGTAATGGCAAGGTGCCGGAAGCGCTGGAAGGTTCTGTCGGAGGTGGTATAAAGATTGTGGGCTCGAGGAGTTTCCTTTTCCTTGGCGTCGTTATTGTCGCTGTATTCCTCGATCCGGCGGTGATAAGCGGCTTTCCAAGCCTTCAGGACATGTTCCATGTCCCGTTCGGTATCCGTGAAGTGATCATGTTTGCCGTGGCTTATATTGCCTACAAGGCGGCGGATCCTGTCGCGCTGAAGGGTAACGAGTTCAACTTTGAGCCAATCAAGGAGGTCGCGTTCCTTTTTATCGGGATTTTCGCGACCATGATTCCTGCGCTTGAACTGATCGGTGCCTATGCTCAGTCGCATGCAGCCGAGTTTTCTGTAACAAGGTTCTACTGGCTTACCGGTGCGCTTTCAGGTGTGCTCGACAATGCGCCAACCTACCTGAATTTCCTTGCCGGATCGATGGGTAAATTCGGGCTCGATATTGGTTCTGCCGAGGCAGTCTGGTCATTTTCTTCGGGAGTAGCCTCTCCGATTGCCGGTGACCAGCCTTCCGAGGTCTACCTACTCGCAATTTCAGTGGCTGCAGTGTTTTTCGGAGCCATGACCTATATCGGTAATGCACCTAACTTCATGGTGAAAAACATCGCTGAACAGGCAGATGCTGATGTGCCGAGTTTTGTTGAGTATATCTACAAGTACTCGCTGCCGGTTCTGCTGCCGGTATTTCTCTGCATCTGGTTTATCTTTTTCAACCACTAACAGCCGTTCATATGAAAGGGTTTGTCAATGCTATACAGGAGGGAGCTACCGGCATGGTATTCCGAAATTCCCTCTTTCTGCCGTTTCACCTAGAGCTGCTGACAGTCTGGGTCGGCAAGGAGATGTCTCTCCTTGCCGTGCCTGATCTTATGACAGATCTGACTGAGGGTAACGGTACTGTCGCCATGAGGGAAGGCGATACCTATACTAACCTGGTGTTACGTAAGGCGGGAGACTTGCGGAAGGAATTCGGCCATGAAAAAGGACATATCATCCTTCATGCTGCCGAGAAGGGGAGCGATATCTTCGACAATAATAATCTGCATTATATCAAGGTGCATTTTTCAAACAAGCATATCGTTACCTTCGAGCTCGTCGAAGATCCCTACTACCTCTGACACGCTGATACGTCAATGCATGCCCGGTTTCTCTTTGCCGGGCATGCGCTCCTATGCCTGGTCGGTCTTGAGGCTCTGACTTACCGCATGCTTGAACTCCTTGGAGATCTTGAATGTGGGCACGTTTTTAGCCTCAACCGATACTTTCTCGCCTGTCCTTGGGTTTCTTGCCATCCGTTGGTTCTTGTAACGGATGTTGAATGAGCCGAATCCCCTGATTTCAATACGGTTGCCCGCCTTGAGCGAATCAATGATGCTTTCGAACAGGCTGTCTACAACCGCCTCGGTCTCATGTTTTGTCAACCCGGTACGCATAGCGATGGTGTTGACAAGGTCCGCTTTTGTGGTTGTTTTTCCCATGGCTGTTAAGGTCTAGGTTTATTGGATGTTATCCCTCTTTATTGTAACCACATTCGTAGTGCAACAATTCCTAGAAAGAGCGAGAAGAGTTTCCGAAGGAGATCTCCTGGTATCTCAGTTGCCAGTTTCGCGCCAAGCAATGCTCCGATACATAGCCCCAACGCGATGCAGAGCCCAAGCCAGATATTTTCAGTTGAAATTTTCCCTGCCTTGTAATATTCCAGTACGCCAAGGAGGCCTACGGGAAGGAGCAGGGCTATGAGTGATGTCGCGTTGGCTTCATGCTGCCCGAACCCCATCAGCAGTACCAGTATGGGGATGATGATGACGCCTCCGCCTATCCCGAACATGCCTGAAAGCAGGCCTGCTGCCATACCGGTAAGAAGCATCCAGAACAGTTGCATGGTCGTTTACGAGGTTCAGTGTTGTGCTGCTGCAATAATCCTGTCTATTTCCTCACTGTTGAGAGACTCTTTTTCAATAAGGGCATCTGCAAGCGCATGCAATGTCGCCTTGTGATCGGTGAGGATCTGCTTGGCATTCTGCATACATTCCATGATGATATTGCGTACCTCCACATCTATCTGCAGAGCGGTTTCCTCGCTGTATTCCCTGACATGCGAATAGTCCTTGCCAAGGAAAACCTCCTTGTGACCGTCTCCGTAGTTGATGGGGCCAAGTTTTTCACTCATGCCCCAGTTACGAACCATTTTCCTTGCGATATCTGTAGCTTTTTCAATATCATTGGCTGCGCCTGTACTGGTTTCGTTGAAAATCAGTTCTTCAGCAACCCTTCCGCCAAGGGCATAGGTGATCATGGCGATAAGGTATTCACGGTTCTGCGTATACCGGTCTTCTACAGGAAGGTAGGCTGTCTGCCCGAGTGAACGTCCACGCGGAATGATGGTGACCTTGTGAATGGGATCTGAGCCTTCCGTGAATTTTGCTACAAGAACATGGCCGGATTCATGGTATGCAGTAATCTTTTTCTGTGTCTCCGAGATGTACATGCTACGCCGTTCAGGCCCCATGAGTATCTTGTCTCGTGCATCATCGAAATTCTGTGTTGAAATATCCGCTCTTCCCTCACGTGAGGCAAGCAGGGCGGCTTCGTTTATCAGGTTTGCGAGGTCTGCTCCAGAAAAGCCAGGAGTGCTCTGTGCTATTGACTTCAGGTCAACTTCCTCGTTGAGCGGTGTCTTGCGGGAATGAATGGCAAGAATCGCTTCGCGCCCCCTGATATCAGGCTTGTCAATGGTAATCTGGCGATCGAACCTTCCCGGTCTCAGGAGCGCTGTATCGAGAACGTCCGGCCTGTTGGTCGCAGCGATAAGTATTACGTTGTCTTTCGTAGTGAAGCCGTCCATCTCTACCAGCAGCTGGTTGAGCGTTTGTTCACGTTCATCGTGACCACCGCCAAGACCAGCTCCTCTGCTGCGTCCTACAGCGTCTATCTCGTCTATGAAGACAATGCAGGGAGCGTTTTTCTTTGCAGTTTCGAAGAGGTCGCGTACCCTTGCTGCGCCAACGCCTACAAACATCTCTACGAAATCAGCTCCTGAAATTGAAAAGAAGGGGACTTTGGCTTCTCCGGCAATCGCTTTAGCAAGCAATGTTTTGCCAGTTCCCGGAGGGCCGAGCAGCAGGACGCCTTTTGGAATTTTACCACCGATTTTCTCGAATTTTTCAGGGCTCATCAGGAACTCTACGGTTTCCTTGAGCTCCTCGACAGCTTCATCGACACCGGCAACATCTTCGAATTTTACCTTGACATCAAAATCGCTCATCAGTTTCGCCCGGCTCTTGCCAAAAGAAAAAATGTTTTTCTGGGCACCGCCGTTCTGTGCCGACATCCGTCGGAAGATAAAGAAGTAGATGAAGGCAAAGATTATCCAGGGAGCCATGAGTATGAGAAAATTCTCTACACCGTCTCCGCCCTGCCTAACGTTTACCTCAATCTCTTTCAGAGCCAGCTGTTCAGCCTGTTCAAGGGAAAACTCGGGCACACGGACAGAAAAATTTTCCGTCATCACGGTCGAACCGTCTGTCAGGCGAACCGCAGCCTGCGTTTTGAGCCTCACTGCCAGCAATGCTGAGCCGTCCGGATAGGTTTCTACGGTGACTGCCGATACCCCTCCCTTTTCCAGCATACCGCGGTACTCGTTATACGAGGTTTCTGGCCCTGCAGTGCCACCAAAGAAACGCTGAAAAATGAACACAGCCATAAGGCCGATCAGTACATAGATGAAGATTTTAGGAATCCCTGCGGGAGGTGGTGCCTGGTTATCACCATCACCACCAAACCAGCCGGAAGGTTCGCCCTGGTCATCTTTAACAGGCCTGAATTTACTGCCTTTTTTTTCCTTCTGCTGGTCATTGTTGCCCATAGTCAACAGCTGTTGTTTCGTGTCTAGAATAACTTGCTTTATTAAAAGTAATTAAAAGTTCAACTACCATGAAACGCAAAAAGTTTACCTTTAGGTTGCTAATAGGAATAACAGCGTCTTTTTTTTAAATTCATTCCCATTTGTCATCAGCAGTAACATCGAATCAACAGAGTAGTCTTATGCATACAGCGCTCGGTCAGCGGGTCAGAACCAGGTTTGCTCCATCACCTACAGGGTATCTTCATGTGGGCGGGTTGAGGACAGCCCTCTATAACTACCTTTTCGCGAGGAAAGCCGGTGGGGATTTTATTGTCAGGATAGAGGATACCGACCGGGCAAGAATGGTTGATGGCGCGGATTTGAGCCTGCTCGACATGCTCGATGAGTCGGGTCTTGCTCCGGATGAAAGCATACGACATGGCGGAAACTTTGGTCCGTATCGCCAGTCTGAGCGTCTTGAAATTTATGCCGGGTACTGCAAGCAGCTCCTTGATGAGCATAACGCCTACTACTGCTTCGCAACGGCAGAGGAACTCGAGGAGAATCGTAAGCTTCAGATGAAGCAGGGGATTCAACCTAAGTACAACCGCAAATGGCTTCCCGAGGATATGGGCGGAAGTATGCCGAGAAGCGAAATCCAGAAAAAGCTCGATGAAGGCGCTCCCTACGTGATAAGGATGAAAGTCCCTGACTATGTGTCGATCATGTTTGATGACATTGTCCGTGGCCCTGTCGAGTTTGATTCCTCTACGGTTGATGACCAGGTACTCATGAAGTCGGATGGTTTTCCGACCTACCATTTTGCCAGTGTCATTGATGATCACCTTATGGAGATTACCCATATCATCCGTGGTGAGGAGTGGCTCTCATCGATGCCTAAACACCTGCTGTTATACGAGTTCTTTGGCTGGGAACCTCCTAAGTTTGCTCATTTGCCACTGTTGCTCAACCCGGATCGTTCAAAGCTCAGTAAGAGGCAGGGGGATGTTGCTGTCGAGGATTTTATCGCAAAAGGCTACAGCCCGGAAACAATTATCAATTTTGTTGCCCTTCTTGGCTGGAACGAAGGCGAGGGGAGTGAGCAGGAGGTTTATTCGCTCGAAGATCTGATCGGGAAATTTTCTCTCGAGAGGGTTGGTAAGGCAGGTGCTGTGTTCAATATCGAAAAGCTTTCATGGCTCGAGAAGCAGTACATTAAAGCACGGCCACAGGAAGACATTATTGCTCGCATCAAGCCCATGCTCGACAACGAGCTCAAGGAAAAAGAGACCGAGATGGATCGTGAGCAGATCATGTCGGATGCCTACCTTGGGCAGGTCGTGGAGCTGATGCGCGAGCGAGTTAATTTCGAGAGCGAGTTTATTACCTTCTCTTCCTATTTTTATTTCGACCCAGAAGAGTACGATCCTGCTGCGGTTAAAAAACGCTGGGCAGAGGATACCAACGAGGTGCTCGCTTCTTTTGCTGTTGTTCTTGAAAATATGGAAAGTTTTTCTGCTGACGCCATCGAGGCTGCCCTCAAGGAGTTTGTAGCACCTTTAGGTAAGAAGCCGGCGTTCCTTATCCATCCTCTTCGTATACTTACGTCTGGCGTTGGGTTTGGGCCAAGTCTCTACCATATGCTTGAAGTGCTGGGTCGTGAAACTGTGATTCGGCGTATACGGGTTGGTATGGAGCGTGTAGTCGTTGAAAAATGATTTTTTTGCATTTTTTGTTTTGAACTTACGGTCGTGGTTTCCTATATTGGTCTCCACGTTCAGGACAGATAGCTCAGTTGGTAGAGCAAAGGACTGAAAATCCTTGTGTCGGGGGTTCGATTCCCTCTCTGTCCACCATGGTGATTCCGCATGACGCATTAAAATGCCTACCTCACGGAATTTATTCAATCATTGCATATCAGGATATCCTGCTGAGTCAGAGGCGGTTGGGCTGGACCCTACAGGCCTGCATGAGCATGTAATTTATTCTCGCCTGCTGTATGAATATTTCCACTGACGCTTCACAGGACTGTTGGCATGACCTCAGGGAGCCTGGTTCCTACGAGTGGTGGTATTTTGATGCAGAAGACGATATCCAGGGGATATCGGTAGTCTGCATATGGTTTGCCGGCTTTGCCTTTTCTCCATATTATATGCAGCACTATCTTGACTGGCAGCAGGGGCGCCGGCAGGATCCTCCCCTTGCATCGGACTACTCCGGGTTCAGTTTCCAACTCTATGACGGCAAGCATGAAACCGTCAACTTCATTACCGAGGGCCCTGATGGTCGGTTCTCGGACGCTTCTTCAGGCATATCTGCTTCATTTGAGCGGAACAGATTCTATTACGACCAGGAGGCTGATGCGTACTTGCTTCAGGTTGAGTTTGATTTTCCTGCACGCCGGCAGCGGGTTTCTGCAAGTATCAGGTTCGAAGGTATAGAGCGCTTCGGTTATGAGCGACAGGATGAGCGCAACGGGGCCGGTGCCAACCATCATTGGCTACTTACTGTGCCAAGTGCCCGGGTTACCGGGAGCGTCATCATTCACGATACGCTGAAGAACCAGGAGCGCAGGATTGCTCTCAATGCTCGAGGCTACCACGACCATAATCTTGGACAGATGCCCGTGCACGAGTATATCGATCGATGGTACTGGGGCAGGGCGTACTCACAGCGTCATTATCTTGTCTACTACCTTATCTATTTTCGGGAAGAGTCCTCTCCTCCATTGGGGCTCTGCATCCTGTATGATTACGAAACAGGTCGGTACCGGGTATTCGATCAGCTGAAAGCATCGGAATCCGGTCATGCATGGGGGTTGTTCGCCCCGTTGCACAGTCGTCAGCTCGAGTTTAGCGAAGGAGACATACGCGTGGATATGCAACAGCGTGACGTGCTTGATGCAGGTCCGTTCTACCTGCGTTTTCGTGCTCAAGTGTCGTTACAGACCGGAAGCGGACTCACTGATGAACTCAGGGGTATTTCTGAGTTCCTTAAGCCCGGTCGACAGCTCTCTTCTATTATGCGCTTTTTTACTAAAAGCCGTATCCTGCGGACCGGTGTTTCATCGTTCATGTATAGCGGGTATAATTTCTTTAAGACCTGCTGGAATTGGTTTAAACCGTAAAAAGTTTTACCTTAAAATTCTTATTTGCGGGGAAACCTGAGTGGCGTACGCATTGTCATTTTTTCGCCTTCAGCCACCCCCTCGACAGGATGGCTGTAAGGTTTGAGCCGCCCGAAAGTCGGTGAAATCGATTTGATCAGATAACACTAGTCATTTAACAAGGAGATAGATCGTAATGGCACAAACAGGTAATTTCAAAAGTCCTTCCAGGTTGGAATCGCTTGAGGGGGGAGCCGGTGCGTCCACCGGAGCCGTACCTGCCGGCAAGGCTCGTGAGGCATCGATGTCCGGTGTTGATTTCGAACGTCGCAGTTTTCTTGGCAAGGTGGTTGGCGGTATTGGTGCAGTAGTTGCAGCCAGCACGTTGTACCCTGTTGTCAAGTTCATCATGCCGCCTCCAGCCAAGGAAGTTGCAGAGGTTTCCGAAATGGTTGTCGGTAAGGCTTCGGAAGTGCCTGTAGATAGCGGCAAAATCTACCAGTTCAACAAGGATAAGGTGATTATTGTCAACAAAGGCGGCAGCCTTACGGCTGTAAGCGCTGTGTGCACACACCTTGGCTGCCTTGTACAGTGGAAGGCCGATGAGGATCTTATTTACTGTGCATGTCACGGTGCCCGCTACACCGAGAATGGTGAAATTATCTCCGGTCCTCAGCCGCTCCCGCTGGCACAGTATGCTGTCAGGGTCGAGGGTGATGATCTCGTTATATCAAAAGCTTAACGTTTAACCTACTTGTAAACCAAGGGAGTCACTACATATGGCTGAAGAGAACAATAACCAGGCTATGGCGGGCAAACCAGCCCCGGCGAAGCCAAAACCGGCAGCACCGGCCAAGCCGGCAGCTCCTGCCAAACCAAAACCGGCAGCACCTTCTGCAAAGCCTGGCGTCTACAAACCTGCTGAAGTGCGGGCTGATGCCAATCCATTCAAGGAGAGCAAGATGAGCGGAGTTGCCCAGTGGGCCCAGGAACGGTACTCGGTTCTGAACCCGATATTTGACTACATGAAGAAAAAAGAGGTGCCGCAACACCGTCTTTCTTTCTGGTATTACTTTGGTGGCCTTACCCTGTTCTTTTTCATGGTACAGGTCGTTACCGGTCTCTTGCTTCTTCTCTACTATCGCCCGACAGAAGCTGAAGCTTTTGCTCGTTTCGTCATGATCCAGACTGAGGTGCCTTATGGATGGCTTATACGTCAGGTACATGCCTGGTCGGCGAACTTGATGGTGTTTATGGCATTTATCCACATGTTCAGCACCTTCTTTATGAAGTCCTATCGCAAACCACGTGAAATGATGTGGGTAAGTGGTTTTGTTCTTCTGCTTCTTACCCTAGGTTTCGGTTTTACCGGTTACCTGCTTCCATGGAATGAGCTGGCATTCTTCGCTACCCAGATCGGTACCGAAGTCCCGCTTGTCATGCCTGGTGGTGACATTATTGTCCAGATTCTTCGTGGTGGTGAAGAGGTTGGTGCAGAAACCCTTACCCGTATGTTTGCCATGCACGTCGTGCTGCTCCCGGGTATACTGATGCTCGTACTTACTGCACACCTCATGCTTGTGCAGGTACTGGGTACCTCTGCTCCGATAGGCTACAAGGATGCAGGTCTTATCAAGGGTTACGAGAAGTTCTTCCCGACTTTCCTTGCTAAAGACGCTATTGGCTGGCTTATCGGTTTTGCGCTCCTTATCTATCTTGCGGTCATGTTCCCGTGGGAGATTGGAGTCAAGGCTGATGCACTTGCAGCTGCACCTCAGGGTATCAAGCCTGAGTGGTATTTCTGGGCACAGTTCCAGCTTCTCAAGGATTTTGCCTTCGAGGGCGGTGAACTGCTCGCTATTATCCTCTTTACGATTGGCGGTATTGTCTGGGTTCTTGTGCCGTTTATCGACAAGAAAGCATCCAGGGAAGAAAGAAGCCCGATGTTTACCATCTTTGGCCTTCTTGTTCTTGCTTTCATGCTGGTTGAAACCTACCGTGTGTATCTCGAGTACGGCTGGTAAGGTTAGCAGTAAGACAGAGTAGTAATGCAGAACGCCCGGGTGATCCCCGGGCGTTGCTGTTGTATCCATATGTTGAAAAATCTCTCTTTAGCCGATGAAACTTTCTATGCTGTACCCTGCAAGGAAGGCTTTTTCGCAGAGTTCATCCACGGCCTTTACCCACCTTTCTAGATCTGCCTCACTGTTTTCACTATCCTTACTGGTTATCGAAATGGCCGCATCCCATGCAAGCAGTCGTTCCAGGCCAGACTGACGGAACCACTTTCTGTGATGCATCTCTTCGAGCCGGAGTAACTCTTTCATATGGTTGTCAGGTTGTTGTACCTGGGTTTTGACAAGCATGTCGGGTTGTGCCAGTTTTCCTTTCTCTCCGGTCGGAATCTGAAGCATGCTGCAGAAAAGGTGAGGCAACTGTTCACACCCGTACTGTGAGATGCTCTCATGGGAAGCACATATAGCCTTGAGTGGCTTATGTAGCAGAAGGTCATCAATAAGGTTCATCTCGAGCAGTCCATTATCAGCCATCATGTCCTGGAGTGCTTTAAGCAAGGTCCAGATGAGCGCTGAGACAGAGAACTCCTCATGTGTTCCCAGTCCCTGAGCAAGAGAGCTTTCAGCGTATCGTTTACGGAGCCCTTCAGAAAATGCAAGTGTCCGCAAAAAGAATGACGCGCTTTCCTCAGCTGAGCCTTCAGGGACAATAACTCCCTGCTCGGTCAGGTAGCCGATCTCTTCAGCTACATAGTCGAGCAGTTCTTCCATTGCCTCTTCCACCAGCAGTGCCTGGTCTTTTGTTGTCAACGAGGTATCCAGCAGTCGCTCGAGGTTCTGGGTGGAACAGTACTCCCTGAGTCGCTCATGGAGAGGTGCCAGGCTCATTTCAAGAGTTGCTTCCTCTACAGAGGTGACCCCACGCCCGTCAAGTTCACTGCATAACCGGTCATAAGGGCGCAGTTTTGACGGGATAACCTCCCTGAAACCGAAGAATACGTTGTAACCATAACCGTTGAGGCCGAGGTAGAGGCCTTCGTGCCTTAGTTGGTCAACCGAACGTATATATTCAAGGTCGCTGAGATGATCACGGAAGATCACATACCTACCACCTTGGTTGTCCAGCCCAAGCCCTTCGGCCATGCTTCGTTGTTCAATGCCATGTTCTGTCTTGAAACCAACAGACATTTTTGCCCAGCCGGCAGCATACTCCCAGTTGTTGTTGTAGGCAACTACAGCTTTTTCAGAACCGTACCGGTTGGAATAGCAGAAAATGTTTTCGTTGACGTTGCCCGAGTCCGAGTAGACATCATAGAGGTAGAAGTTCTCTACTTCTGCAAAGAGGTATCGTTTCTTGAGCAGCGGGAAGATTTCCCGTTCATGACGTGCTATAAGTTCGCTGTCGGGGTGTTCGTCATGGTAGGCTCGTCCATACTCCATACCGTATTTTTCGCTGAACCCTTCTACCTGACCATGTCCGAACATCGGCAGGCCTGGAAGGGTGCTGAGCAATACACAGACCCCGAAATACTTGTCACCTTTTCCGAACTGCGCAATAGCGGTATCCTCATCGGGGTTGTTCATGAAGTTGACATACCGTTTAAGAATCTGCGCATCGTATTCAAGCGTATTCTTGATGAGGTATCGGTAATTGGCGTTGTCCTCCTTCTTAAGCATGTGCATGAAGGCGCTGTTGTAGACGCGATGCATGCCGAGTGTTCTGACAAAGTAGCCTTCCAGCATCCAGAAGGCTTCAGCGAGAAGCAGTGTATCGGGAACTTCCTGGTGAATCCTGTCAACTACTTCCCTCCAGAATTCTTCAGGAATGAAGCGGTTGAAATCTTCCATCCCGATTGCGTAGTTGCCTCGCGAGGGGACGCCGGGGCTATGTCCGGGCATTGGGTACCAGAGGCGCTGTATATGTTTCTTGACAAGCACCATGGCAGCGTCGAAGCGTATGACAGGGAACATTCTTGCGACGTGAAGGATGTCTTGTATGACAGCTTCCCGGACTTCCTTTTTTAGAAAATCAAGCTGAGCCGTGTCGTTCCATGGCATGGAGGTTCCGTCATTCCCGTGGTAGATATACCTGGTGTCACCAGTCTGGAAATCAACCCGCTTGAAGGTGACTGCAGCGTCGGACCGGTCCCAGTACCCGTCTTCAAGGTAAATACCGTATCGGGGATCACTGCTGAGGTTTGGGCCATTGTAGGTGTAGTTATGGTATGGCGGCTGGTGCGTGTTGATGAACATATCGGGCTGTTCCATCACCTGGCGCGAATCCATGCCTGTGTGGTTCGGTACCATGTCGCTTGCAAGGCGGATTCCGAATCTTGCAGCCCTGTCGCGGAGGTTGAGGTAGCCGTCGTAACCGCCGAGCTCATTGGCGATGTCGTACTTGTCCAGGGCGTATGCAGATGCTTTTGCTTCAGGATTGCCCTGCATTTGCTTGATTTTCATGGAGGCAGGGCTGCGTTCCCACAACCCTATGAGCCAGAGGGTATTGAAACCCCTCCTGCCTATCTGTTCAAGTTCTGCATCAGGAATGTCCTGCAGCTGATAGATTGGTGCATGATAGGTTTTCCTGAGCTGGTCGAGCCATACGAATGTGCTTTTGGCCAGCATGACCACCTGCGGCATCCATCCAAGGTCTGCTGAATAGTTTTCAGGGGCATCGCCAAGGTCTGAAAATGACGGGACCTGTGCCTGCTTTTCAAACCACCCGCCATGATGCTGCATGCCCTTACGTCCGACCTGCTCGAAAAACAGGTAACGGTCTTCGTCTTCTATATGTGAAATCCCTTCATCGATAAGGTCCCATAGTGGCGTGGCTTCCAGCAGTTCACCCCAGTGCATCCGTATATATCTCAACTGCTCGAGCAGGGAATTTGGTGCATGGCGCATCGGCATTGTCAAGAGTTCAGCAGGATCCTTCCCACCTGGTCCTATCGGGCCCATCTCCTTGAGCGACTGCATGATGGTTCGTGTAATGGTCTGGTATTCTGTACTTTCTTTCAGTGCCTCGTCGCTTATGAGGAAGCTGAATGGATCAAGAGCTGGGTTCTGGTTCTGCAGCCAGACCATGAATGACTCTTCAAGCACTGCTTCCCGCAAATGTGCTGACTCGGCAAACGTTTCCGGGGTAGATTTCCTGTCAAGAACCGTTGCAGGAGGAAAATAGTTGACAAAGTGAGCTGCATACTGTTTCAGGTCCTTTGTACCAAGAGCGTTGCCAGAGAGTTGTTCAGCCCTGCGCATCAGGTCGGGGCGTTGTTTCATGACTAGTCTGCTCATGATGAGGTGTGAGGCTGCATGCAGGAGCTTCATAGCATGGAACTGGGCTGGAAGCAGTGGCTTTGCCTCCTGGCCAACATGCTTTTTCATGCACGCGCTTAATGCTTGTGCCGTTTCTTCGCTTTGTTTGTATGTTGATGCGCTGTCTAATGGAAACGATAAAGGGTCTCCATTCCCGGCTGGGCAGGCTTCCCTTGCCTTTCGGGTGAGGTAAAAGTGTTCCTTTTTTAGCGGGTCCAGGGAAAACGAGGAGTCAGTTGTTGCTGGCATTGCAGTTATACCGGGTAAGAAGAGTTCATAGAGTGACAGCTAAAGTCATATATCTCATAGCAAAGTACGCAATTTCAGGCTAAATCGTTTTCCATCGTTTCCGGATTTTTCGATATCTCATTGTTCGCATGGTTCTTAAGGTGAGCGTACGGTTTGTTTGACCTGGTTCGATATATCGAGTGTCAGTAGTCGCTATTCTGTAAGGTTTTTGTCTTAAGGGTTATTATTACGTATTATTGCAGTTATTTATTTGTGCTAGAGCATAAGACTAACTGGTAATGTTTTCAAGTCTGGAACTCAAATACGCGGTTGAGGCAGTTATGATAGCAGGTCGTGAACTGCTGGAAACATCCGAAAGAGGTTCAAGGCGTGTCATCTCTTTTATGCCCGATGGCACACCTGTGACAGAAGCTGAACAGCTTGCTAATAGAGCCATTGCAAAACATCTGCGACCATACGGGGCAGATATACTGGGGCGCGGAGTTTCTGTGCCTCCCTATAGCGAACGAAAGGAGTGGAATGCATTCTGGTATGTCGATCCTCTTGACAGGCCGGGTGCGTTCCTAAACCATGAGCCAGATATAGCTGTTACAATAGCTCTTATGAAGTCATGTTCGCCAGTTATTGGAGTAGTGTATGCTCCCATGCTGGACGATATGTATCTTACCTCCCCTGCATATGGGGCATGGTTCATCGATGGTGTACGTGACGCTACTGAAACCGGGTGTTCACTTTCATCAGTAGCCAAGCGACTGGTTTCGTCACAACGGCACCAGGGGTTTCGTGTTATCAATGGTTGTCATACGATGACAGCAGCACTGAATGGTTTGCTCGATAAGCTCAACGAAGAGCATCCCGGTATGGAAGTTATACATCGCCAAGGGGCCCTTGGTTACGCTGCTGTTGCTGCCGGAGAGGCCGATATGTATATATGTGCGAACGGAGCTATGGAGTGGCAGACGTCAGCTGGACATGCTCTGCTTAACGCTACAGGCAAGACTATGACAGCTATTGACGGAGGGAGCGAGCTCAATTATAACAAGGAAGAGCTGTATCATCCTCCGTTTATAGCATCCTGATCACCTGTGTGGGCATCTCTGAAAACTTGTTGCGTGTACAACATTTTTTAGAGATGCCCTTTTGTTCAGGCCTTTTTACGGAATGCAATCGTGACGTTACCGGGAATGATATCGATGATGTTGTTTGCCGGTATCATGAACCTGTTGAACTCAGTATTTTCTGTCTGGTTGTGCAGAACGCCCCGGGCGGTGCTTTGGGTGATCGAGGCAAAATGGCCAGCCAGGTCGCGAGGTAGCGTCAACTGCATTTTTTCGTTATCTGCAAGCTTGCTCCAGCTGTCGGGATCAATGGCAAAGACGCAACTGACAGTAATGCTGATAAACGGATTGTCTGCTTCATCGGGGAGCGGCTTTTCAGCCTCTGAATGGAAGAAGGTATTGTTGAGCATGACCTTCAGGAGTTTCCGTTCATTATCAGCCCCGAAGTTGAGGCCTGCATTGATTTTAGTGGCCTTGCCGTTTTCAAAGACATCTGGAGTGATGTCGAGTTGATCTGTTGAAATGTTGACCAGGGCAAAGTTCAAGCGGTGCTGAGGAGTTTCTTCTGACATGGGCATCTGGATGGCGTCGTTATAAGAAGACAGATGTTGCAATTAAAGCCACAATGTAACAAATTACCCCTAATTACACTGCTGCCCTTGTCCTCCAGCACTACTTGAAAAAGAAACCAGACCTGATGCTATGATCATCCCTGTTATTCTCAGTGGCGGTTCAGGAACCCGTCTGTGGCCACTTTCCAGAGCCCTGTATCCCAAGCAGCTGCTTTCGCTGGTGGGTGAAGGTACCATGTTGCAGGAAACTGTTGCACGCCTGCAGGGGATTGCCGATGCAGGGCCGATGTATTGCGTCTGCAACGAAGAGCATCGTTTTCTCGTGGCTGAACAGCTCAGGCAGGTCAATGCACATGTTGGAGGGATTATCCTCGAGCCTGTAGGGCGCAATACCGCTCCGGCAGCTGCCACGGCTGCCATACAAATACAAAAGGAACATCCCGGGGCAATCATGCTGGTGCTTCCTGCCGATCATGTTATCAGTAATCCGGAAGCCTTTGTGCGTGCGGTAGGTGCAGGATTGGATGCTGCTCGTTCGGGAGCCCTTGTAACCTTTGGGGTGATTCCGGACAGTCCCGAGACCGGGTATGGATATATCAAGGCAGCTGGCGAAGGGGATCTCCCTGTACGCCATGGTGAACCCCGCAAGGTGCTCGAGTTCAGGGAAAAGCCTGACCGGGAAACCGCAGAGGAGTATGTCAGCAGTGGAGATTATCTCTGGAATAGCGGTATTTTTCTGTTCGGTGCAGACCAATACCTTAAAGAGCTTGCACTACACGATCCGGAGATAGGGGTTGCTGTAGAGGCCGCAGTTGAAGGGGCGTCGAGGGATCTTGATTTCCTCCGGCTTGATGAAGAGGCATTCACTGGCTGTCCGTCCAACTCGATTGATTACGCTGTGATGGAGAAAACAGAAAACGCTATGGTTGTTCCTTTCGATGCCGGATGGAATGATGTAGGTGCCTGGTCGGCACTGTGGGGGGTATCGCCACGCGACGAAGTTGGTAATGTCAGGAAGGGTGATGTGCTTACCTTTGATGTACATGACAGTTATCTCCATGCATCGAGCCGCCTTGTGGCCGCCGTAGGGCTTGACGACTGTGTTGTTGTGGAAACCGCTGACGCTGTCCTTGTCGCGGCAAAAGATCGTGTGCAGGATGTGAAAGCCATTGTAGAACAGCTCAAGGCTGCAGGGCGCCCTGAAACCGTGCTTCATCAGCGGGTGTTTCGTCCCTGGGGATCCTATGAAACCATTGAAGAGGCTGAACGTTACAAGGTTAAGCGTATTGTTGTCAACCCCGGAGCTGCACTCTCCCTGCAAAAACATTACCATAGGGCTGAACACTGGATTGTTGTGAGGGGAAGTGCGCTGATACAGAACGGGGATAACGAGATTCTCCTTAGTGAAGACCAGTCAACCTATATTCCACATGGCACTCTCCATCGTTTGGAAAATCCCGGGAAAATCCCGCTGGAGCTTATTGAAGTGCAGACCGGCAGCTACCTGGGAGAAGATGATATTATACGGTACGACGACCGTTACGGGCGTTGAAGTTTTTGTTCCCATGATCTACCCATTCCATTTATGAAAGGTATCATACTTGCTGGTGGTTCCGGTACCAGGCTCTATCCTGCAACCAAGGCAGTTTCCAAGCAGCTCCTGCCGATCTATGACAAGCCCATGATCTACTATCCTCTCAGCACGTTGATGCTTGCGGGGATACGTGAGGTTCTGGTTATTTCAACACCTCTGGACCTGCCCCAGTTCAGGAGGATGCTTGGTGATGGTAGTGAATGGGGGCTCAGCATATCCTATGTTGAACAGCCATCTCCAGATGGTCTTGCCCAGGCATTTCTGCTGGGCGAAGCGTTTATCGGTGACGATGATGTGGCGTTGATACTCGGTGACAATATCTTCTTCGGCTATGGTTTTACTGGGATGCTCCAGGACGCTGTCACGACAGTTGCACAAAAGCGCATGGCCAATATTTTCGGTTACTATGTCAATGACCCCGAGCGTTACGGTGTGGCTGAGTTCAACGAGGAGGGGCAGGTGCTTTCCATCGAAGAAAAGCCGCAACAGCCGCGCTCCAACTATGCTGTAGTCGGACTTTATTTTTATACTAACGAGGTTGTCAATGTTGCCAAAAACGTCAAGCCATCGGCAAGGGGAGAGCTGGAAATTACCTCTGTGAACGAAGAGTTCCTCAGGCGACGCGAGCTGAAAATGTCGATCATGGGACGAGGATTCGCCTGGCTCGATACCGGTACGCATGACTCCTTCCAGGAAGCCGGAAATTTTATTGAAACTGTAGAAAAACGCCAGGGGCTCAAGATTGCCTGTCCTGAAGAAATTGCATGGCGCCAGGGGTGGATTGGAGACAAGGATCTTGAGGTTCTTGCCAGACCTCTGATGAAAAGCCAGTACGGCAGCTACCTTATGGGGCTGCTCGAGAGGCCACATGAAACTCTTTAACTACTAATAGTTCAACGATTACGATGCAGTGTACCCCTACAGCGATTCCTGATGTGCTTGTGTTCCAGCCCAGAGTGTTTGGCGACAACAGGGGCTATTTTCTTGAAACCTTCCGAAAAGACATCTTTGAAACCCATGCCGGCAAGGTTGAGTTTGTCCAGGATAACGAATCAAAATCGCATTACGGCGTTTTGAGGGGACTCCATTACCAGCAGCCACCTTTTACCCAGGGAAAGCTTGTTCGTGTCATATCCGGCAGCGTACTCGATGTTGCTGTCGATATCCGCAAGGGTTCCCCGACTTTCGGTCAGCACGTGACCCAGGTACTCGACAGTGAGAAGAAAAACATGATGTGGGTGCCGCGCGGATTTGCCCATGGGTTCGTCGTTCTTTCAGGCCAGGCTGTATTCTCATACAAGTGTGATAACTACTACGCACCAGACCATGATGCCGGCTTGCGCTGGGATGATCCGGCCCTTGCTATTGACTGGAGAGTAGGGCAGCAGGATGTGGAGCTTTCCGACAAAGATGCCAGGCAACCTCTTTTGCATGAGATTGAGCCACTCGAACTTGATAAAGAAGAATTACGATGAACATTCTTGTTACCGGGAGCAGGGGACAGTTAGGATCCGAACTACAGGCAATAGCAGGGGAGTACCCGGAGCATACGCTCTGGTGTTACGACCTTCCCGATCTTGATATCACCGATACTCCAGCACTCGAGGCCGTTTGCAATCGTCATGCCATTGACGCTATCGTCAACTGTGCGGCATATACCGCTGTTGATCGTGCTGAGAAAGAGGAACAGCTAGCCTTCCAGGTCAATGCTGCCGGGCCGGCCTCCATCGCTGAAGTTGCCCGTCAGCGAGGAGCGCTCTTTATGCATGTGTCGACAGATTACGTGTTCGATGGGACCTCGTCCATACCTTATACCGAAGAAGCCACTCCACGCCCGCTTGGCGTGTATGGACGTTCGAAATGGGAAGGCGAGGAGGCTATTCGCAGGATTTCACCCTCCTATATAATTGTCAGGACATCCTGGCTCTACTCGAATTACGGCAGCAACTTTGTCAAGACTATGCTGCGGCTTGGAGAGGAACGAGACCGCCTGAACGTTGTCTTTGACCAAGTCGGCACTCCTACCTATGCCAGGGATCTTGCCCGGGCCATCATGGCCATTATTGACCGTGTAGAACCCGGTAGACGCTATGGCGCTACGTATCATTTTTCCAATGAAGGAGTATGCTCCTGGTATGATTTTGCCCTGATGGCGCTACGCATAGCCGGTAGGGACTGTCGGGTATTCCCTATCGAGAGCCGAGAGTATCCCACGCCGACCAGGCGTCCCCATTACAGCGTTCTCAACAAGTCTGCTATCAAGCGGGACTGGCAGCTCGAGATCCCTCACTGGGTTGAGAGCCTGGAGCGGATGATCGCCATTGAACAGCAATCCTAACTGAATAACCATCATGCATATCCTCATTACCGGCGGTGCCGGGTTCATCGGTTCTCACGTTGTGCGTCATTTTATCAATCGGTATCCGGAGTACCGTATCACCAACCTCGATGCCCTGACCTATGCGGGGAACCTTGAGAATCTTCGTGATATAGAATCGAAGCCCAACTACAGTTTTGTAAAGGGTGATATCACTGATTCCGACGCCATGGAAGCGCTGTTTCGCGAAGGGAATTTCGATGGCGTCATCCATCTTGCGGCAGAATCGCATGTCGACCGTTCCATATCCAACCCGACAGCATTTGTGATGACCAATGTTATCGGTACCGTCAACCTGCTCAATGCAGCCCGATCCTCCTGGGCTGGAGCGTATGAGGGCAAGCTGTTCTACCATATTTCTACTGACGAGGTCTACGGTACTCTCGAGCAGGGCACCGGTATCTTTACCGAAGAGACCTCTTACGATCCCCACAGTCCCTATTCTGCATCAAAGGCATCATCCGACCACTTTGTTCGCGCATACTATGATACCTACGGTCTTCCGGCAGTTATCAGCAACTGTTCCAACAACTACGGTTCCTACCAGTTCCCTGAAAAGCTCATTCCGCTGTTCATCAACAACATCCGTAACCGTAAGCCGCTTCCAGTCTATGGAAAAGGGGAGAACGTGCGTGACTGGCTCTGGGTGGTCGACCACGCCTCAGCTATCGATGTTATCTACCATAATGCAAAGCATGGCGAAACCTATAATATCGGTGGGCACAACGAGTGGAAGAACATCGACCTCATACGCCTGCTCTGCAGTATTATGGATCGAAAGCTTGGGCGAAAAGATGGAGAATCGGCAGAACTCATTACCTATGTGACCGATCGAGCCGGGCACGATCTGCGCTATGCGATCGATTCAGGTGAACTGCAGCGCGAACTCGGCTGGACTCCCTCCATACAGTTCGAGGAAGGGCTGGAAAAAACGGTTGACTGGTACCTTGACAATCCTGACTGGCTTGAACGGGTTACTTCCGGAGCCTACCAGCACTATTACGAAGAACAGTATCGGGAACGTTGACTGAACCTGGTCAGCGACCGAAGTACCCCTCCTGCGCGATGACAACTATATGATGTTGTGCAATCAGTAATGATTATGTATATAGTTAGTAGTTGTTATTTATATAAAGCCGAGTTTCTTTCAGGAGGGGGGAATGAAAAAAGCCGCTTATTTGACCATTGCGGTTATAGTGCTTGGAGTTGGCTCGGGAGCTGCTTCAGGCATCATGCACGCAGCTGAAAATGGAGCTGATTGCCATGATACGATTCTCCAGATACCAGATGGTACCTATTCGATCATGCACTATGACTTCAAGGAAAAGGAGGTCTTCAATATCATTGCCTCACCGGGTATAGTGACAGATATTCGCCTACAGGAGGGGGAGAAAGTAATTGGAGCCCCGTACATACAGGATACAGGCAACTGGTCATATATTCTGAAAAATTGTACAAAGCCCGATAAGGTGCATCAGCATCTTCTGCTTACCGCTAAATATTCCGGTATTACATCGATGATGGAGATCGTTACCGACAAGCGCACCTATCAGCTCCATCTACACAGCTATGATGGTGCTTATGTCCAGACCGTCAAGTGGAACTACCAGACTTCCTCTGAGAAAAACAAGTCTGTAGCAGAAAGAACCGTGAACTGACTGGTGAACAGCTCCCCTGAACGAGCCACCCGCAAGCCCTGACCCCACAGCGTTTGCGGGTGGCTGTAGTTTCTATCTGGCAGATGCAAAAACGATCTACGGTGGTACATAGGGTTCGTCCGTTTTTCCCGCTTTTAGCAAGTATCGTCTTCCTGGTTCTTTTGGTGCTGTTTCTGCATACTCTTTCCTATCCTCCAGTCGTATATAATGCTACCGACAGTCTTCCCCGCGGGTTTTACCTGGTGAGGCCAGGAGTTGTTTACCATAAGGGACAGCTTGTTGTGTGTGAAGTGCCTGAGCATGTCAGGGAGCTGGTTGTCTCTCGTCACTGGCTTAAAGATGATGGTTTGTTTATCAAAACCGTTGTGGGAATGCCAGGAGATCGAGTCATGGTGCAAAAGGGACGATTTCTTGTCAATGACGCAGATTACGGACCTGTGTACACGCATGATACGCAGGGACGAAGACTTCCGATGTATGGTGCTGATGCATATCCTGTTGATGGTTATATCCTTGCTGCGCCGGGTAAGCAACGTAGTTTTGATTCACGTTATTTCGGTCCCGTTGCGCCTAACCTGATTCTGGGAGAGGCAATACCCCTTGTCTTGTTTGAGAAGTATCCCTGAGGTGCTGATGGCAGGATACGGGATTTTTCGTTATTTATTGGTTGAATATTACTTATATATGCCTTATACTTGATAAGTGTGTCCAGGGCGATTACTCCCCAACTCCCCAATGATCGCAAATGGTAGATATATCAGTAGCCCGGCGTTCAGCTACGCTTAGAAATGCTGTACAGCCAATCCTCGGTTTCCTTGAAAAGGAATCAATACTGGAAATAATGCTTAACCCGGATGGGAATATCTGGGTCGATGAAGCCGGTGTTGGGATGTACAAGACCGATGTCCGTATGAATGCAGCGGAAGCCGGACGAATGATAAGGCTGACCGCTGCCGCCTTCAATACGGAAGTAAACGAGTACAAACCCGCGCTTGCAGCTACCCTGCCGGGCTGGAATGCCAGGCTGCAGGCATCCGTTCCTCCTATCGTCTCATCCCCTGTGTTCGCACTTAGAAAGCCCCCTTGTACGGTCTTTACTCTCTCTGACTATGTTGGTAAAGGGATCATGAGTCCTGAAGATGCGGCATTTCTTGAAGGCTGTGTCAGGGAAGGGAAAAATATACTGATTGGTGGTGGCACCGGGTCGGGAAAGACAACAATGGCTAATGCCCTGCTTGAGGTTGTAGCACGAACTGGCGACAGGATATACATCATTGAGGATAATCCTGAGCTTCAGTGCCGAGCAGAAAATATGGTGAAGGTGTTGGTGCAGCCCCTGTTGTATTCTCATCAGCGTGCAGTGATGGATGCCCTTCGGTTCAGGCCCGATAGGATCATTGTCGGTGAGGTTCGCGATGGTGCGGCACTCGATATGCTGAAAGCCTGGAATACGGGGCATCCGGGAGGCCTGGCAACCATACATGCAAACAATACTGCTGCTATGCTCGAACGCTTGGCCCAGTTGATCCAGGAAGTTGTTCCGACAGCCCCACGGACCCTTATTGCCGAAGCAGTAGATATATGTGTCCATATAACCAGGTGTCAGGATCATCCTGCCGGCAGGAGGTTGACTGGTATCATGCGCGTTGACGGGCTTGACAGTCATGGTCAATGGGTGCTGGTACCGGCAAGGCCGAAACTATAATCCACGACAACTCAAAGTAAAGGAGATGTTCATGAAAAGGACCTATATGCTGCTTGTGTTTTTATTGGTTGCAAATCCAGTATTTGCAGCTTCGACTTCCATGCCATGGGAAGGACCTCTTGAGCAGTTGCTCAACTCGCTTACCGGTCCTGTCTCCAGGGTAATCGGCGCGGTCGCAATTGTTTCTCTCGGGCTTGGTCTCGCATTTTCAGATGGTGGAAGCGTTATGCGCAAAGCTCTCTGGGTTGTGATGGGGTTGGCCATAGCGTATAACGCTGTCAGCTGGGGTCTTGATTTCATGGGATTCGGCGGAGGGCTCACGGTATGATCGAGGGATATGAAGTTCCACTGCATAAGGCCTTGACCGAAGTGATTCTTTTGGCTGGTGTTCCAAGGACACTGGCTTTCCTGCTCTGGACAACTGCGTCAGCAATAGGTTTCGGACTCCATCAGGTCTGGGTTATCCCCGTGGCGGTTGTTGTCCACATGATCTTTTCCCTGTTGGCAAAAAGAGACCCGTTTTTTTTCGAGGTATTCATCAGGGCGCTCAAGACTCCAAAGCAGCTTGATCCATAGAGATAAAACGTATACCCCATGATATCCTTAAAAGAGTACAGGGAACCAACGTCACGCCTTCCCGACCTGCTGCCATGGGCTGCATTGGTCGCACCGGGCGTGGTTCTTCAGAAAGATGCCTGTTTTCAGAAAACCCTGGGATTCAGAGGCCCTGATCTTTCGAGCTCGTCCGGTTCAGAACTGGCATCTTCTGTGGCAAGGCTGAATAATGCCCTGAAGCGCCTGGGAAGTGGCTGGACCCTGTTTATCGAAGCCCAGCGTTTTGCCTGTTCGGGCTATCCTGCATCCTCGTGGCAGTCACCGGTGGCCTGGCTTCTTGATATGGAGCGCAAAGAGGAGTTTTCTTCCGCTACAGCACACTATGAATCGTCATACTACATGACGTTTACCTGGCAACTTCCTTCCAGCCAGTCAGGTCGTTTCAGGGGTGTGTTTTACGATGAGCCGGCTGATGAGAACGAGGATGATGCCAACGAGCGAGACCTGGACTTCTTTATCAAGGGTGTCAGGGAGATCATGGATATCATGCAGAGTGTTTTCGAGGATGTACATGAACTTGATGACAATGAAACCCTCAGTTACCTGCACTCTACAGTATCGACCTGTCGCCATTCAGTTGTTGCCCCAGAGATGCCGGCATATCTTGACGCGCTCATACCCGATCAGCCGTTTACGAACGGGGATATACCGATGCTTGGCGATCATTTTATCCCGACGTGTACATTTACCGGTTTTCCATCAACATCTCTTCCCGGTATGCTCGATGACCTGAACCATCTTCCACTTGAATACAGGTGGGTGTGCCGGTATATCTGTCTCGATAAAGAAGATGCCAAACGTGAGCTGGAAAAGTACCGGAAACGTTGGTGGCAGAAGCGCAAGACACTGTTCACCCTTCTTAAGGAAGAGGCTGCCGGGCAGGAGTCTTCTCTACTTGACAGTGATGCAGCCAATAAGGCCGCTGATGCTGATGCCGGACTTCAGGAGCTAGGGCAGGATATAGTTTCCTATGGGTACCTGACCTGCACAGTTACCGTGTCGCATCCGGACCTTGAAGAGGCGATGCGTCGGATAAGAATGGTGAAACAGGTTATTCAAAACAGGGGGTTTGTTGTAAAAGATGAAACTCTCAACAGCAAGGAGGCTTGGTTGGGAAGCCTGCCTGGGCATGTTTATGCCAATGTTCGCCGTCCGTTGGTCAATACACTGAACCTTGCTCATATGATGCCTTTGTCGGCAATCTGGGCTGGTAAGGCCGAGAACGAACATATGGTGAAAATAGCTGGTTGCGGTGTGCCTCATGTCATGTGTTCCACAACCGGAAGTACGCCTTTTCGCCTCAATCTGCATGTCGGGGATGTAGGCCATACCCTTGTACTCGGGCCAACCGGATCAGGCAAATCAACCTTACTCATTCTGCTTGAACTGCAGTGGCTTCGCTATCCTGGGGCACGTGTGGTGATTTTTGATAAAGACCGTTCCGCAAGGGCGGCAACACTTGCAGTTGGTGGTGCTTACTATGAGCCCGGCGGCGAAGATGCACCGCTTGCATTTCAGCCGTTATCAGGTATTGACCGGGAAAGCGAACGGATATGGGCTGCAGGATTTCTATCCCTGTTGCTTGAGGAACAGGGCGTGAAGCCGTCGCCTTCCCTGAAAAAAGAAATCGATTTAGCTCTCAGGCATCTTTCTGAAAGTGAACCGGCTCATCGTACCATGACGGTGTTTTCAGATATGGTCCAGTCGAAGGAAATTCGTGATGCCATCCGCCCCTATACCCTTCAGGGTAATTACGGACAGCTCTTTGATGCGGATGTAGAGGAGATGGACAGTGCAGTATGGCTGATGATCGAGATGAATGCCTTGATGATACTGCCCCAGGAGGCACTGATCCCTGCACTGTACTACCTGTTCCACAGGGTAGAGCGGCAGTTCGATGGCAGTCCGGTTTTACTGGTCATCGATGAGGCCTGGCTGTTTCTCCAGCATCCTGTTTTTGTCGGGCAACTCCAGAACTGGCTGAAGACGCTGCGAAAGAAAAATGTAGCCGTGGTTTTCGCTACGCAGGAAGTTGCTGATGCTGCCGAGTCTCCAATTATGGCAACGATTCTTTCTGCATGCCATACCAAGATATTCCTGCCTGACGAGGAGGCCCTCACGCCTGCCATGAAAGCTGCTTACCAGGATTTCGGATTGACAGAAACCGAGGTGCGGCTACTGTCACATGCGCGCAAGAAACATGATTACTATTACAGGTCCCCTTATGGCAGGAGAATGTTTTCGCTGGATATGGGGGCAGCCGCATTGGCCATTGCAGGGATGTCAGGACCCGCTGCGAATCAGTTTATGGATACAATGGTTGCTACGGTACCAAAAGAGGAACATGGCGAGGCACTGTTCAGAAAACAAGGCTTGAATTGGGCGGCAGAACTGCTTCAAAGGATAAGGATCCAGGGACAAACAAAAATGCAGACCAGATGAGGATTCCATTTCGACGATTCAGATTGGTTTGCCTGGTTATAAGCGTGTCAGGGATCGCTGCAGGCCAAAAAATCCATGCAGCAATTCCTGTAGTGGATGCAGCAAACCTGACCAGAAATACCATAACATCAATGCAGATGGTCCAGGATGTCATTCACCAGGCAGAACAGATTCAAAACCAGCTGCGGCAGTATGATGCACAGTTGCGGGCCCTCGAAAGGCTTGATTCATCAAGTTACGATAACCTGCAACGGGTGATGGCCAGAAACCGCTACGAGGTTTCAAGGCTGCTGCAGGACCTTGAGGCCGTGAGTTACAACCTTGAGCGTATCGATGGCCAATACAGTGAGATTTTTCCGGAAGATGGTGCCTGGTCTGCAGAAGATGCGGAGCGTTACCGGCACTATTCGCGTCAGTGGAATGAAGAACTTCGTGCAAGTTCCCGGAAAGCCATGGAGGCACAGTCTGTTCTCTCGCGTACTGAGGAGTATAACAATGAAGTTGCCGAAATACTCCAGCGTTCCGAGGCCGCAGACGGCGACGTCAGGCAACTTCAGGCTCAGAACCAGATGCTTGGCGTCATGTCAGCCCAGCTGTCTGACTTGACCACAACAATAGCTGCAAGTGAAAGAGTGCACGCAACCCGGATGGCTATATCTGCGGAGGAGAGGGAGGCGGAACAGCGGCTGCATGAAGAAATGTTGTTTCAATATGGTGTCGTTGATGATGAACCTGGTCCATTATATCATACAATGCCAAGTATAAAAAAATAAAACGATATAAGATGAGAAGTGTGTATAGAAAATTTATGGTTTTGATTGTTGCATCTTGCTTGTTTGGCTGTGCTGACGATTCTCTCAGTAAGAGGGAACAAGCTGAGATAGATGCAATGTTGGATGGATATGGTGAAGTTGATGTTGAGGCAAGGCCAATATATAAGACCATGCCTTCGATAAAAAAATAATTTCGTAAGAAATGGAAACAGGCGTGCTTACAGAGACATTAGGTGTTTTTGTTGATGCCTTTGGGGCAGGATGGTCTAATTTGTTGCCTTCAATCAACTGGTTGATTGGCGTATTGCTTTCAATAGAGCTGGTTTTTCTCGGGCTATGGTGGGCATTGAGTGGCGGGGAGCAATTAGCGTCAATTATGAAGAAACTCCTGTTTCTTGGTTTCTGGATGTGGATAGTAACAAGCTTTCCGGATCTTGCAGATAGCTTCATTAAATCCCTGATTAGAGCAGGGAAACTGGCTGGTGGGGGAGAGAGCTTAGGTCCGAGCTTGTTTGATCCATCAAACTTGTTGGACTATGGTTTGAAAATCACATCTCCATTGTTACTCAAGATTGTTAGTGTTGGAATAACCCAGATTGTGTTGGGGTTAGTATACGCATTATCATATATCGCCATAATGCTTTCATTTGTGATTTTGGCATGGCAGGTGTTTTTTGCGATTCTTGAGTATTACCTGATAGTTTCTGTTGTTGGAATATTGCTTCCTTTCGGGTTTATAGAACACACTAAGTTTCTTTCTGAAAAAGCTATAGGTGCAGTGGTTTCTTCCGGGGTAAAGCTTATGGTGTTATCATTTATTATTGCTGTCGTCGAGCCAATACTACAAGCGATATCTTTTTCAGACAACATTAGTTTGCAGGAAATCTGGTCAGTTTTATTGGTCTCCGGAGCTATTGCCTATCTCGCATGGAATGCTCCCAATGTTGCTTCAGGATTGTTGTCAGGTAGTCCGAGTCTGAGTGCCCAGTCTGCAGCGCAAATGGGCGGTCAGGCTGCTGGAATGGCTGCAACGGCAGTGGGAACCATTGCGTCCGGAGGTGTTGCGGCGACTGCTGCAGCTGCTGGAGCTGCTGGTGGGGCTATCAAGATGGCCTCTGCCGTTAAAACCGGTGCTGAAATTGCAAGCGGCGCTGCGGTGATGGGTGGATCAGGGAAATTTGGAAGCGCTGTGGAAGGTATTAAAGGAGGGGCTATGGCTGCAGGGGTTGGTGCCTGGAATCGAACAGGTGGCAAGGTCGCTGATTTTGTCAAGAATCATCATAAACAGGGAATGGCTGAGGGGTTCAGGAATACCGGGGGAAGTTTTCATAAGGCACCTGGTTGGGCTGCTGAAACTATGAATTCATTGCAGCGAGACAAGGATGATGCACAGTCTTGAGATTATGATTCACAGGTAACCACTTAATCACGATGAGGTATGGCGATTGAAGCAACAGAAAAAAACTGGAAACCTGAAGGGGAAGTGGAAACCCCCTATAAACGAGCCCGGCAGGAATGGGATGACCGCATGGGCAGTTCGATTGTGCACGCAAAGAACTGGCGGTTGGCTACATTCGCCACTCTTTTGTTCGTTGCCTTTCCATCACTGCTTGGTATGATCTATATGGGTGCCCAGCCAAAAGCTGTTCCGCATATCGTGGAGGTGATGCCGGACGGCCATGTAGCATATAGAGGAGTGGTAGGAAAGGATTGGGCGTCCTACACACCAAGCGAGGCTTCGATCAAGTACCATTTGAGCAGGTTTGTCCACGATACTCGAATGATCTCTTCAGATAAAGGTGTAATCAAGCGAAACTGGCTCGATGCATATAATCTCCTGTCATCAAAAGCAGCTAAAAGCCTGAATGACTATGCCCGGCAACGGGATCCGTTTCTTCGCTCTGAAACAGAGCGGGTTGGTGTCCAGATTCTCTCGATGGTCCAGATATCAGAGGAAAGCTGGCAGATAGACTGGGAAGAGACACGTCGTGGTAAACGAGGTGATCTGCTTGGCAGTGAGGTGTGGCGAGGTATTTTCAGGATTGTCATGCAACAGCCTGACAACGAAGAAAAGCTTGCGGCAAATCCAATTGGCCTGTTTATCGATGAGTTTCATTGGTCAAAAATACAACGGTAACCATTATGGATAGAAGAATGTTCAGAACAGCATGCATGCTGTTGCCTATTATGATTTTACCGGGTTGTGCCTCTTCGTCGCCAGAGGCTTTTGTGGAGGCAAACAAGCAGCCTCCCCGGCCTGCTCCCCCGGCACTTGTGCAAAGCTCCCCGCTTGCAAAAAACCGCGTACAGCAAGTTCCCGGAGAGCATGAGGCGGAGGTTGCGGCAACTCCATGGAGGGTTATCGAAAAAGCTAACAGGGCATCAACCCAGAATCCTGATATGACAGGCTTTTTCAACGCTATCATGCTCTATGATTATGTACCGGGAAGTTTGTACCAGGTGTATGCTGCGCCTTTACGGCTGACTGATATCCAGCTGCAGCCGGGAGAAAAACTTGTCGGAAAACCTGCTGCAGGCGATACCGTTCGCTGGATTCTTGGTACCGGTAAAAGCAAGGTGGAGGGACAGGATCAGCAGCATATCTATGTAAAGGCTACCCGTCCGGGTCTGAAAACCACTCTTGTGGTCACCACCGACCGACGTACATACCATATTGAGCTTCACAGCTATCGAGAAACGTATATGGCAGCGGTACAATGGCGGTATCCGGATGATGAGTTGCACATTCCCGGAGGGCCGTTCAGGGAAGATACGGTTGCAAGTAATGTCGATATACGGAGCCTCGATTTTGGGTATGAGGTGCGCGTGAAGCGGGGACGCAATCTTGACTGGAAGCCGCTCAAGGTGTTTGATGATGGCCGTAAAACCTTTATCCAGTTTCCTGAGGATATGCTGACCAAGGAGGCACCAGTGCTGTTTGTTGTGTCGAAAAGCGGGGAAACCCAGCTCGTCAATTATAGGGTTAAAGATGAATATTTTGTGGTCGATCGCCTGTTCAGAAAGGCAGAGCTTCGATTGGGCAGTAAAGACCAGGATATTGTAAGGATTACAAAGATCTGACTGTGAAAAATAAACATACCACTCATCCACAGAGGGATCCCGGTGATATACATGCATCTCCTGTTGATCCCTCGGATCCCCGGTTGCATAGAAAACGTCCTTCAGGCAGAGCCTTGAAAAAAGGGCCTGTGATAGGTATTGCAGCAGCACTTGGAGGATTACTGATGCTTGCCGTTTCAGTTGCGCTTCAACCACGGGGTGGTGTTAAAAATGCCGGTGACGATGCTCGAGCGGCATCTTCCGGAATTGTCAAGGTTTCAGATATAGTGCTGGGTGCGCCGGATAACGATGATCCCCTCGATGTGCCGGAAAATCAGTTCATCCCAGGTGAAAACACCCGGTCAGCTGTCGTGGCTCCGGTTATTTCCTCTGAGAGTGCAAACAATGTCAAAGGGCAGTGGCAAGCTGCTGATGATGACTATCAGCGTGCCTTGACTGCCAGTCCGTTTTTCGATGGTTCACAGGATCGTTCCTTTGCTGCAGGACTTGGCGGAAAAGGGGAGATGGATATGCTATCGAGCAGCCTGGAGCGGATCGGGAGCTTATCAGGAGGGGGGATCCCAGGGCTTGGAGGTGAGTTGGATCAAAACGGTCAAGAAGGTAAAAATGCCTTTATGGCCGGTGAAGGTCGAGCAAGAGATATTGCAGCAGATGGAGCGTTGCAGGATCCAGCGTCACCCTATGAGGTCAAGGCTGGAGCTGTTATTCCTGTCAGCCTGATTACGGGCATCAATTCTGACCTGCCTGGCGAGATCATCGGCCAGGTGCGGGAAAATGTTTATGACACGGTTACGGGTAATTATCTCTTGATTCCGCAGGGGTCAAGGCTTATGGCAAGATATGACAGCATGGTTGCTTATGGCCAGAAACGGGCATTGGTATGCTGGAATCGCCTCATTATGCCTGACGGCTCTTCCCTTGACCTCGGGTGCGCTCCCGGGGTAGGTCTTGACGGTTATGCGGGATTTGCCGACAAGGTGGATAACCACTTTGACAGATTGCTCGGTGGAGTACTGCTTTCTTCAGTGCTCTCTGTAGGGGCTACCACGTCGCAGGGCGAGTGGGATGATGATGAGATTACAGCAAGTCAGCTTTTTGCTGCCAATATCGGCCAGGAGATCAACAGGGCTGGTCAGCAGATCACAAGGAAAAACCTGGGCATACAGCCCACCATTAAAGTCCGTCCGGGCTATTCTGTCAACGTGCTTGTCAACCGTGACCTTAGCTTGCGACCCTATGTGAAAAATTAGTGTTTTGGTCAAAGGTGTGAATAAATCACAATTCCTTAACCTTCTGTTTGCAGTCTCTTTACACGGGGGTATTCTTCATGTTGTTAAAAACTGGTAGTCTGTTCTGGTGATTTTTTTCCGGATTTCATCTGAACAAAACCTGCTACCAGTCATGAAAAAAAATATCATAGTTGCCCTGACGTGTATGACAGCGTTTGTGGGTGATATAGGCGAATCTGGGCGCAACCTGATTGCTGCGCCTGTAGAACAGAATGTATCTTCATTGGTAATAACAGGGGTCGTTGTTGATGCAACAGACGGTCTGCCCCTTCCTGGAAGTACCATTGTTCTCAAGGGGACTGAAAACGGGGCAATTTCCAGCCAGAACGGGCGTTTTCGCATCGAGAATGTGGACGTTTACAACCCTGTTCTTGTTGTTAATTACCTTGGATACATGCCTGTAGAGGTTCCTGTTGTGATGAATAATGGCGAGATTGTTCCTGTAACTATCCGACTGGAGCCTGGAGCGGTAGTCGGTGATGAGATTACGGTTGTAGGCACTATGCTCAAAGGGCAGGCCAAGGCGCTCAACCAGCAGAAAACCAATCTCAATATCACCAACGTGGTCGCTGCTGACCAGGTAGGCAAGTTTCCCGATTCAAACGTTGGGGATGCACTGAAGCGTATTCCGGGCATTAGTGTGTTCAGCGATCAAGGTGAAGCTCGTTTCGGACATATTCGTGGTACCGAGCCTCGGTTTAACTCGGTAACAGTGAACGGAGAGCGTATTCCATCTGCCGAAGCTGAAAACAGGACCATTCAGCTGGATCTCATTCCGGCAGACATGGTGCAGACTATCGAGGTTACTAAAGCCCTTACGCCTGATATGGATGCCGATGCCATCGGTGGTTCAATTAACCTGGTAACCAAGGTTCCAACTGAAGAGCGCATATCGGTCAATGCCGGGGGTGGATGGAATATGCTGGATGAAACCGGCGGAGCACGCTACCAGTTTGGCGGCACATATGGTAACCGTTTTTCCGATGACAAGCTAGGCGTGCTTTTCAGTCTTTCGTATGACGATAACGATTTTGGGTCCGATAACATTGAGGCAGAATGGGATGTTGACGATGATGGGATTACTGGCCTCAAAACCCTGGAAGTCAGAAAATACGATGTACGCCGCGTTCGCAGAAGCTTCTCTACCGGAGTTGACTACATGTTTAATGAAAACCATGTTGTCAAGTTCAACGGTATCTATAACTGGAGAGAAGACTGGGAAAACAGGTATGGCCTGACGTATGACGACCTTGATGAAGATTCTGCGACTATTGAGCGTAAACTCAAGGGTGGCGTTGACGATGATGCGCGTCTTGAAGATCAGCAGATGATGTCGTTTGCCCTGAGTGGCGAGCACGATTTCGGAAAACTTGATCTTGATTGGCAGGCCAGCTATTCCAAGGCCTATGAGTACAGGCCACAGGAGCGATATATCACATTTGTTGCCAAAGATCAAGCATTCAGTACCGATATTTCAGATACGAATTATCCTACAGTGTCACTTGATGATGCTGCGATCGCTGCAGGTATTTCAAGCTCCGGCTGGGAACTTGATGAGTTGACCGAAGAGCGTCAGTATACTGAAGAGGTCGACCAGAACTTTGCCTTGAATCTGAAGTATGATCTTTCAGATGACTTAAGGCTCAAGTTTGGTGGTAAGGTCAGGGACAAGAACAAGAAACGGGAGAATAATTTTTACAAATATACCCCGGAAGATGAAGCTGCTTTCCTGGCTGATGCGTATGCAAACCTTTCAGATGAGACCAAGGATGAGTTTCTTGCAGGAGATCAATACGAGTCAGGCATCTTTGTTTCAAACGAGTTTCTCGGTGATCTCGATCTGAATTCCGATGCGTTTGAAAAAGAAGAGGTTCTGGAGGAACTTGCCGGAAACTTCAATGCAGAAGAACAGGTCAAGGCGGCTTACCTCATGGGAACCTGGGATCTTACTCCCCAGACAACCATTCTTGGAGGTGCTCGTTATGAACATACTCGTAACGAATATGATGCCTACCAGTACAATGCCGATGATGATTCATTGACGAGGGTATCCGGAAGCCCGTCAGAATACAGTAACTTCTTGCCGTATATTCATTTGCGTTATAAGCTTGATGACCTTACCAACATCAAGCTTGCCTATACGCACTCCCTGGCAAGGCCGAATTACTTTGACCTGGCTCCATATGTCGAGATTGATGACGATGAAAAGAATATCGGTAATCCTGATCTTGAGCCTACCTTGTCGAAAAATGTCGATGTGATGGTTGAGCATTACCTGAACGATATCGGTGTTCTTTCTGCAGGTGTCTTCTACAAGTCGATCTCCGATTTCATCGTGACGCAGAAAACCAATGATGGCACGTATGATGTGTTTCAGCCCATTAACGCTGGTGACGGAACGCTGAGCGGGTTTGAAACAGCTGCACAGTTCCAGTTGCCGTTCATTCCCGGTCTTGGGCTTTATCTCAACTATACCTATACGGATTCTGAAATCGAGAACTGGCAGGTTGAAGGTCGTGACAGCGACGGCTTACCACTTCCAGGGAGCCCGAAGCACACAGCTAACGGGTCGATCAGTTATGAGAAAGGTCCATTCAATATCCGTCTTTCGGCTAACTACCATAGCGACTTTATTGATCCTGATGAAGGCTCTATCGGAGAAAGCGAATGGGAAGACCGGTATTATGATGATGCCTTTTCACTTGATCTCAACGGTGGATACCGTTTGAATGATGTGGTCCAGGTGTATTACGAGATCAGTAACCTTACCAATGAGCCAATGCGTTTTTACCAGGGGTCGGAGGAGTATGTGGCCCAGGAGGAGTGGTACGACAGGCGATTCCTTGTTGGTATCAAGGCTGACTGGTAACCAGGCTGCTTCTTGATGGTTGTATAGGGTCGAAACAGCTTGTTTCGACCCTTTTATTATAAGGTGAAAAGTAAAGGATTATGAGAAATACAATAGGTGTTCTTGCGCTGCTTTCGGTATCGTGTTTCTGTATTGCATGCAGTGGTGATGACCGGATAGTGCCGGTTGTTGTCACTCAGCAGGTCGCACACGATAGTGACGATCCAGCAGTCTGGTTCAACAGGGAACATCCAGCCCAAAGTATTGTTCTTGGTACTGATAAGGATGAAGACGGCGCAATCTATGCCTTCGATATGGACGGTAGGATCATAGAAGAGAAAACCGTTCGGGGGATTGCTCGCCCTAATAATGTAGATGTCGGGTATGGTTTATCGCTTAATGGACAGCTTGTTGATATTGCAGTAGTGACAGAACGGTTGACATCAAACATCAGGGTTTTCCGTCTCCCCGATATGGTGGCAATAGATAATGGTGGTATCAGGGTTTTTGAGGGAGAACAACAAGCTGCTCCTATGGGGATAAGCATGTACAAGCGTCCCTCTGATGGTGCACTTTTTGTGATTGTCAGTCGAAAAAATGGACCTGTTGATGGAAGTTACTTATGGCAATATCGTCTTGATGGTACTGCTACAGGAAATGTTACTGCAACAAAAGTTCGTGCTTTCGGGGAGTGGAGCGGCAAGAAGGAAATCGAGGCTGTCGCAATAGATAATGAACTTGGTTACGTCTATTATTCTGATGAAGGCGTTGGTGTAAGAAAATATTATGCTGACCCCGATGTTCCTGATGCAGATAAGGAATTGGCACTTTTCGCCAGTGAGGGGTTTGGCAAAGATCATGAAGGCATAGCTATTACGCATTCCGGGAGGAATGGTGGCTGGATTATAGTGTCGGACCAGGAGGATGGGGAACTGCACCTGTATCCAAGAAAAGGCGATAGTGCGAAATGCCCGCATAGTCATTCCTTGATAAAGGTGGTGAAAACCAGCGCATTGAAAACGGATGGTATTGAAGCTGTGCCGGATCTTGTTTTACCTGGGTTTCCTGAGGGGGTGTTTATTGCAATGTCTGATGATAAAACGTTTCAATATTATTCGTTAAAAGAAATTTCCGATAAAAGGGATTAAGCTTACCCGAAAGTGCTGCTGGCTACAAGTTCAGTGACTCCGGAAGCGAAAGAAAGCTCGGCAAGGAGCAGGGGAGTGAGTTTTACACCAGAGCCTGCACAGATGCGCACAGGACGCCATGCAGGGTTGAATTTGTTTTTGAAGTTGTAAAGTCCCTGGTAATTGTATGCATGCTTGTATGATGCTGCTATAGAGATGAGCAGGCGCTCGAGCCGGGTATGTGGTTCCTTGTCTGTGTAGTCAAGAATGAATGGGGCTTCGCCCAGGCTCAGTTCAGTTATGCCTTCATCATGAAGTCGATCAGCTATGCCAGCAATAAGGCATTCCATGATGTCGCCCGGGGCGTGGTGTTGGCGCAGCATCAGTTCGGTATGAAATGCCTTGTTCGATGTTCTCGAGAGTGTTATGCCGGCAAGCCAGTCATCTGTTGGTGAAAGAAATATGAAGCACCTTGATGCGTATGCAGATGGTTGTCGGAATAGATAACGGAGCCGAGGTTTTGTGGCATGGGAGGATTGGCGCCTTAGGTTTTCGAGTCGGGCAAGATTGTTCTCGTGCAGCTTGACCTCTCTTACCTTTCCGTGTCTATTGCCTCGTTTAAGGGCGGCCCTGATTCTCCGGCTTTCAAAATGGGTTCCATTGGCAAGGTCAAGCACAGCTTCCATACCGGTTCTCAATGTATCGTGATGCCTTGAGATGAATAGTTCGCTGATACTCGGGTTACACCCTCTTATGATGAAGCTGGTGTTAAAGGTACTATTTATGTCTTCGTAGAGCGTAGGGAGATCAAAGCAGTAAGGGATATTTGCGAATGGGATCCAGCTGCAGCGTGAAACCCGGAGCCGTAGTTCATGGTAATCAGGAGCTATGCCGTCTATCCTTTGCCAGCTGAGTGGCAGATGATCATCCATGGAGTCCGGGTTTAGCGTATAGGCAAGCTGGTGGTTTTACTTGTTGAATGGAACCTGTTTTACCGGAGGTTTTGATCGTGAATTCTGGTTTCCTAACAGTTCGGATCCTTTTTCGTTGAGAAATCCTGCAGCATTATACACTGCCGATCCTGTAGCGAAAACCCCGAGCCCGACAACAGCAATGCCTGCCAGTCCGTGTAGTGTGGGGGCGGCAATAGGGGCCAGTAATGCTGCGCCACCAGCTACACCTACTGCGGTGACAACCTGATTTACCGGACTTGATTGTTCCATTGTACTTCTCCTTTACTTGATAATGAGTTGCTGTATTGTAAGTATTGAACAGTTTCTTCCTTCTGGCGTGGCCTGAAGGACTCAGTTCATGCTGATTTTCTGGTTTTGCTTGACAACAGAAAGCTTTCTGGCATATTGTTCGCCAGCGCTGAAGCCCTCAATAAAAATCATTTCGCCAAATTCTTCAAGAGTCATGTCCAGGTCCAGCTTCTGAGAAAGATGCTCCTGTAATTCCTTCCCGGCAGAACACGAATCGATTTTTTTCAGGTACGATTTCCATGCGGCCTGAACAGCCTGCAGCCATAATCTACGTATCATAAATATAGAGCCGTTCTTTTTCTCAATTACTTGTCTGCATCAATGAGTGACGACTCATTGATCGTTTTTTTTCTCAACTCCAGGTGTTCCTATGCTTGCTTCGCTGTTGGCAGGTTTTTGCTGAGTCGGGAGAATCTTGTTAACAAGCTTCTTGATATCCTCATTTCCGGACAAGGACTTCAGGGCTGGTATTGCTGCTGGTACAGCCAAGGGAGTTAATGCAGCCAACACCCCTGGCGCTGCTATAATCGCACCGCACACTGCATGCATACATACAGGTAACCCAAGAATAGGGGCAACCATTGCAATGCCGTTTATGCCCTTTGAGGTTTTTTCTTGCGTAGAACCATCTGTTTCAGACATGATTTCTTTCAGTTGTGCGTTATGAGGGGTGACGTTTTTTGTATCAGATCTTACAGGGTGTCTGATGCATCCAGCAACGATCCACCCTGCTGAAGTCCTGTGGTCTTTACTTTTTTTGCGTGAACGCAGAGGTTGCGTTCTGAACTGCCTGGTTGGCGGTATTAACAGCGTTTTGAGCCAGCTCGCCAGAAGTTTTTCCAAGCGGTTCTATCAGGTCAGCAAAGGTTTTCAGGGTAGTGGATACCATTTCAACCTGCATTTGTCCTATTTTGCCGACTGATTCCATCAGGGCTGATACTGTAGCTGTCAGATCACTATTTTGTTCGTTGGCCATAGTCGCTGTGGTTAAAGTTATTAAAGAAGTGAGCCTTGTGCTTTCCTTATGAGTATACTTCCTTTTTTATGATATATGAAGGTATTGGGCGATAATCTTGTAAGTTTTGAAAGTTTCTCGTTTTTTTTTCGTCATAGCTTTCTGGCCGGTGCTCTATGCCTGGCAGTAGCTATGTTCCTGCCTGTTCTTCGCTTCTGCTGATTGAGCCTCGATTTCACTGGTTGGGCGGGTTTTGCTATCAGTGAAAACTTTCATTCATTACTTTATACCTACCGGATCATATGGCGTGGCCTGATACGGGAGAGAGGAGAAAGATTCTATGGGTATGCCATATGGGAGTAACAAAAATGATAGATGCGCAACAAGCCTTGGACGTGGTGCTGGATATGGTGCCGGAGCCTGTTGTTGTCATTGACGATAACGGCGAGATTGTGCAGGCCAATGTCCCCTTTGGTTGTGTTGTCGGATATGAACCTGAGGAGTGCCGCGGGGAAAATCTCTATGATTTCATGGCCATTTCAGCACTCTGGTCAGGTATGGAAGTCGAGGTTCGTTTGGCTTGCAGTGAGGTGGCTGTATCAGGCACGTGTTGCAGAAATGTACGACCGGTGTTGACTCATGAGGGTACTGTAGCCCAGTTGGTTGTTACCCTGCCTGGATTACAGGTCAAGGAGGCCGAGCGACCTGTTTTAGAAAACCGTCCCTCAGCTGGTAAGGTTCAGATAACCAGGGCAAGGCTGTCCCAGGCGTTGCAGGCGGCTCAAGCCGCTATATGGCAATGGGATCTGAAGGCCAACGAGGTTGCCTGGTCGGACGAAATGTGGGAATTGCTTGGATTGGAGGAAACTGGAGCGCTTCCTTCAGTTGAACTCTGGGCCAGTGCGCTCCATCCGGAAACCCGCCAGAAAGCTATGGATTCCTTGCTCGCTTGCGTTGACTCAGGGGCTGAGCTCGAAGTGGAATGTGAGCTTCGGCCGAAAGACGGAGCATCGCGCTGGGTGATGACTCGTGGACGGGCTCTGCATGACGAGCATGGTGAGATCAGGTACTATATCGGAACTACGATAGATATCAGCTCCCGTAAAATCCTTGAGCAGCAGTTGCGATATAGCAAGGAGCGTCTGAAGTATGCGCTGGATGCAGCTCGATCAGGAGTTTGGGAGTGGAATCTCGCATCTGATGAACTGTTATGGTCTGAACAGGTGTGGCGCCTGTATGGTATGGAGGTGCAAAGTGAGGAACTCAGCCATCAGCTTTGTGTCAACACAGTGCATCCGGAGGATCGGGGCGTGGTAAGTGACCTCATCAAGACGGCAGCTCAAGAGTGTAAACCCGCTGTTGCGGAGTACAGAACAATACATCCAGACGGTTCCGTGCACTGGCTGCAGTCACAAGGTATGCCCCTTTTTGACGACAATGGACAATTGGTACGTTATATCGGGCTCATATCTGATATAACGGAACGCAAGATTGCCGAACAGGCGCTTGTCAGCAACAGGGCACGACTGGGCCAGGCACTGGAAGCTTCAATGGCAGGTGTCTGGGAATGGGAAATAGAGACAGGTGAGAATTACTGGTCAGATGAAATCTGGTCATTGTATGGCCTGGAATCGCATTGCAGCGAACCTTCTTTTGAGCTCTGGGCTTCGACGATTATTCCCGAAGATCGTTCGATGGCAAAAAATCGTGTGCTTGCAGCTGCCTCTTCAGGTTCAGAACTGCTCGTGGAGTACCGGGTAAGGTATGCTGACGGCTCTATTCACTGGCTTCATTCCAGGGGCAAGCCGCTGAAGAATGCTGCAGGAAGGCTGGTCAGGTACATTGGGACAATAATAGATATCACTGACCAGAAAGTGCTTGAGCGAATGCTCAAGGAAAACGAAGAACGTACGGCCTTTGCCCTGGAAGCTACAAATGCCGGGGTCTGGGAGTGGGATCTCAGGTCTGACAAGGTCAAGTGGACAGAGCGCGTATGGCGCCTTTACGGTCTCGAGCCCAACAGTCTTCCTGCGAACCATAAACTGTGCCAGAGTACGGTACTCCCCGAAGACAGGGAAACAACCTTCAAGACGGTGCTCGAGGCGGCAAACAGCGAGATAGAGATCAATATTGAATACCGGGTTTGTCATCCTGCCGATGGTTCCATTCACTGGTTGGCATGCCGCGGAATGCCCCGGCTTGATGAGGGCGGAAAGCTGGATCGCTATATCGGTACTGTGATGGATATCACTGAACGAAAACGCCTGGATAACGAGTTGAGGGAAAGCGAACGCAAGTTTCGCAGTATATTCGATAATGCACCAATTGCTATTAGTATACAGGAGTTAGAGTCTGGCAAGCTGATGGATGTCAATGAGTCATGGCTCCATTTGCTTGGTTATGAAAAGGATGAAGTACTCGGCAGGAGCGTTCAGGATGTAGGCCTGCATGCCGGAAGCTCTGAATACAAGGCAGTTGAGGCGGCTATAAGAAAACAGGAACGGATAGGCAACCGGCCGATGCTGTTGACCAAGAAAACCGGTGATCTTGTCGATGTCCTTTATTCTTCGGAGTTTATCGAACTCAATGACAAGGTTTTCCTGCTGGTCATGATGGTTGATATCACGCTGGAAAAAATGCAGCAGCAGAATATCAGCCATCTTGAGCAGTCGATTGCCGAGCGGAATATGATGCTGCAGAAAGAGGTTGAACGGTTGCAGCGTTTCCTCAATATGATATCTCATGAATATCGTACACCGTTGGCGATCATCAGGACCAACCTCGACCTGGTCAAGATGAAGCACAAGATGGGGATCTTTACCCATAAAGAGGAATTTATCAAGGTCGAGCGGGCCATTGCTCGCCTTGTCGAGGTGCTGGAGGAGTCTATACAGGAAAGCCGGATTTCAGAGGTTAACAGGAGATCTACACGGCAGTCGTTTTCACTTGCAGAGGTTGTTGATTCCCAGGTCGATGCGTTTTCCGGCATCTGGAAAGAGCGCACCATTACCTATGAACCCTGCCCGGAAGAGTTCATGATCTATGGCGAGCAGTCTGAAATCAAGTTCGCTGTTTTCAATCTGCTTGACAATGCTCGGAAATATTCTCCTGATGGCTCCCTGATCGAACTGACCTGTTTTGTTACAGATGATGAATATGCTATTGTGATAAGTAATGAAGTGATGATAGAGCTGGGTGGCCATGACCTGGAGATGTGTTTTGAAAAGTATCATCGTGGCCAGAACTCTGTCAATACAGCAGGCGCGGGCCTGGGCCTCTGGCTTGTCAGGAATATTGTGCAACAGCACGGTGGTACGGTAACACTCTCAAAGGCTGATGGTAAAATAAGCGCTACTGCCAGGCTTCCACGGAGCTGCCCTGAGGTACCCAAAAGGCCTGAAATAAATAACTTTTAGTTGTAGTACATGTATGGGACATACCGATCTGTTGCATGAACCTTCTTTTCCGACACAGCAGGAGAGCGGTAAAAACAGCATCATTATCGTTGAGGATGACCGCGATTTTCGTGAAAGTATAGTCGAGACCCTTTCGCTTCACGGGTATGATGTAACCGGAGCTGACAGCGCTCTGGATTTTTATCGGAAAATAGCAGTGAAGTCTTTCCAGCTGGTTATTCTCGACCTAGGGCTTCCTGATCAGAAAGGTGTCGTGCTTGCCGAATATATCAGGACAAATACCGCTATGCGGATTATTATCCTGACGGCCCAGGGGGCGCTTGAAAGTCGCATTTCTGCCTATAAAGCAGGTGCTGACACCTACCTGCTCAAGCCTGTCGATATGTCGGAGCTTATTGCATCGATAGAAAGCAATATGGGCAGGATAAGTGATCAACAGCTTCAGGATTCTCCCGTATCGCATACTGGTGCACAGCAGGAATTGACGGTGCGCAATTGGAAGCTGTTGCGCAGTCAGTCTGTACTGGTATCTCCAAACGGACAGTCAGTCAAGCTTTCATCCAGGGAGTATGATGTTCTGGAGTTGCTCGCATCAATGGCTGACCAGGTTGTATCACGAAGTTACCTGATCAAGGCTCTTGGGTATGAAGATACCAGGATGGGGAGCCGTTCTCTCGATGTCCTTGTTCACCGGATGCGACAGAAAGCTGCGAGCATAAAGGAGCGACTTCCGGTCAGAACCGTGCATGGCCAGGGATATTCAATTTCAGGAACGTTGTTGTTGAGCTAGTATTCGTTATGATCGACGTTGTATTGTGGGATAATGACGGGTTGCTGTTTGACAGCGAACAGGTGTTTTTCGAGTTGACCCAGGAGGTTTTTGCTGAATGGAACCTGGAGCTGAGCCCTGATTACTGGGGGCGGGAGTACCTTGATCTGGCCAAGAGGAGTCGGCAGGTTGCCGTTGAGCTTGGCCTGGATTCTGAGCTGGTAGAGCCAATGATACGGGAGCGTGACAAGCGCTATCTCGAGCGGCTGGCTGATCCGGTTCCCCTCAGGCCCGGGGTGCGCACTGTGCTTGACGAGCTGCATGGACAAGTGCGTATGGGAGTTGTAACGGGAAGTCCTCGTCACAAGGTGGACATGATGCACCGGTCTGCCGGTATTGAACGCCTGTTTGAAGCAGTCGTGACTGCCGATGACGTCACGATGACCAAGCCGCATCCGGAACCCTACCTGCTTGCCTTGGATCGTTTACGGGTAGAACCGGGGCGGGTGCTTGCAGTTGAGGATTCAGTGAGAGGGCTCAGGTCTGCCCATGCTGCCGGCTTGAGGTGTGTTGCCATTCCGAACCAGTTGACTGCAGGGCATTCATTCGAACTGGCAGCAGGGGTTGAGCATGATGTTCGCGAGGTTACCCGTTACCTTGGGCATTCAGGTATTGCCTAGTTCCCGCTTGAGGAATCGTCCTGTATGTGATCGGTGGTTTGCCGCGATCTCTTCGGGTGTTCCTTCCCCTATGAGTTCCCCGCCATCACTTCCTCCTTCAGGTCCAAGGTCGATGATCCAGTCGGCATTACAGATGATATCGAGGTTGTGCTCGATCACGATCACGGTATTTCCCTTGTCTACAAGCCTCTGCAGGACGTCGAGCAGGTGCTGGATATCCTGGAAATGAAGCCCCGTGGTTGGTTCGTCAAGGATGTAGAGGGTTTTTCCTGTCTGTACTTTAGCCAGTTCTGCCGATAGCTTGATGCGCTGTGCTTCGCCGCCTGAGAGCAGTGGCGATTGTTGACCCAGCTTGATATAGCCGAGACCGACGCTTTGCATGGTACTGAGAATGCGCTTTATGCGAGGGAAATCCTCGAACAGGAGGGCAGCTTCCTCTACGGTCATATCCAGGACGTCAGCAATGGATTTTCCCTTGTAGAGCACCTGCAGGGTTTCGCGGTTGTAACGTTTTCCCTTGCAGACATCGCATTCTACATAAACGTCTGGAAGGAAGTTCATCTCTATTTTTTTTGTCCCTGCGCCCTGGCACGCTTCGCACCGGCCTCCCTTGACGTTAAAGCTGAACCGGCCTGGCTTGTACCCCCTGATCTGGGCTTCCGGGAGCCGGGCAAAGAAGTCCCTGATAAAGGTGAAAGCCCCGGTATACGTTGCCGGGTTGGACCGTGGAGTCCGACCTATTGGTGACTGGTCGACATTGACCACCTTGTCGATGAGCCTTATGCCGTCAATGCTTTCGTATGGATAGGTGAACAGCTTTGAACGGTAGAAATGACGGGCAAGGATCGGGTAGAGCGTTTCGTTGATCAGGGTTGATTTTCCAGAGCCACTGACGCCAGTGACGCAGATAAGCGATCCGATAGGAAAACGGGTCGAGATCGACTTCAGGTTGTTGCCACTGCAGCCGGAGAGTGTGATATACTGTTGTTCTTTCCCATTTTCCTGCTGTTTTTTTGTGGCCTGTACTCGTAGCGTTCCCTGCAGGTAGCGGGCGGTGAGCGACGAGTCCGGAAGTTGTGCGGCAGGGCCTTGTGTCACCACTTCACCTCCGTGTTCTCCTGCTCCGGGACCAAGATCGATGATTTCATCGGCAGCGAGCATGGTGTCTTTATCATGTTCGACCACCAGGACCGTATTGCCGATATCACGCAGGCGCAACAGGGAGCTGATAAGTTTGTCGTTGTCGCGCTGGTGTAGGCCTATGCTTGGTTCATCGAGGACGTAGAGGACGCCACTCAGCTGTGAGCCAAGCTGCGAGGCAAGCCTGATACGCTGGGCTTCACCGCCCGAAAGGGTTTGTGAACCACGGTTCAGGGAGAGGTAGCCGAGACCGACGTTGAGCAGGAAATCTATACGCTTCGTGATCTCGTCGAGAATAGGGGTTGCAACAAGCAGCTCCTGGCTTGTCAGGTCTTTGGGGAGCTCCACAAAAAAGTCGCGGGTTTCAGGCAGTGGAAGCGACTCAAGTTCATGGATGTTGAGCCCCTGGATTTTAACTTCGAGGCTTTCCTTGCGCAAGCGAGCTCCTCCGCAAGCCGGGCATGGCTGGTGCAGCATGAATCCTTCCGCCCACTCCCTGAGCTTGGATGAGTTGGAATTTTTCTGCAGTTCTTCAACGTAAGGGAGTGCGCCGGGGAAATTCTGTGGATAGATATGCTCCTTGCCGGTATAGCTGTAGATGACGTCGAACGTTTGTTTCCCGGAGCCATGGAGCAGGATCTCGAGCGCATCAGCAGGAATGTCCTGTATTGGCGTGTCGAACGTGAAACCGTATGCCTTGGCAATGGCTTTTGCAACCTGCCATATGTTGCGTTTTCCGGGCTTTCCCAGGGGTTCGATACCGCCCTGGTTCAGGCTCTTCGACCTGTCGGGAATCATCAGGTCCGTCGAAAGCCTGCTGACTTCTCCAAGACCGCCACACTCAGGGCAGGCTCCGTAGGGTGAGTTGAAGCTGAAATGGTTGGGCGCAAGCGTATCTATAGGAGTCGATCCATCGGAGTACGCATATTTTGTACTGAAAAACAGCTCTTTTTTATCACTCTGGAACGGTGCAGCTATCACAGAGGAGCGGTGTTCAGACATCGAGACCGCAAGCTTCACTGCATCGGCAAGTCGTTGCGCTGCATCATGGGTGACAACAATCCTGTCCACCACCAGTTCGATCGAGTGGCTTTTATACCGTTCGAGCTGCATGCCTTTTTCCATTTCAAGGAATTCGCCATCAACACGAACCCGCAGGAAGCCTTTCTGGATGAGGCGCTCGAACAGTTCACGGTAGTGGCCTTTGCGGCCGGTTACCAAGGGTGATAGCAGTTGCAGCTTCGTGCCCTCAGGCATGGCAAGGATCGTTTTGACAATTGATTCCTCGCTTTGCTTCTGGAGCATCTGTCCCGTAGCCGGGTCGTAGCGTCGTCCGGCTTTGGCATAGAGCAGGCGGATAAAGTCGTGAATTTCGGTAATGGTGCCTACCGTCGATCGTGGTGAACGGTTCGTGCTTTTCTGGTCAATCGAGATAACGGGGGAGAGGCCGTCTATGCTGTCAATTTCAGGACGTTCGATGTTGCCTATGTACTGGCGGGCATAGGGGGAGAGCGTTTCCATGAAACGGCGCTGCCCTTCGGCATAGATGGTATCGAATGCCAGGCTTGATTTCCCGGAGCCGGAAAGGCCGGTGACGACAACGAGCCGGTTGCGGGGGATGTCGAGGGAGATATTCTTCAGGTTGTGAACCCGTGCTCCCCGTATACTGATATGGCTGAATTCTGACATGGCTGCTTTGCTGCGAGCTATAAGACATTGTATATATCAAATCTGCGCCAACAAAGCAACCATTCCAGCTTATCTTTCCGTTTCCCTGGCTCTTGCTACGTGCTTTCAGCCAAGTGCCGCCCTTGCAGCAGCCATTTTAGCTATGGGAATCCTGTAGGGACTGCAGGAGACATAGTTGAGCCCCAGGGAGTGGCAGAAGCCAATAGTTGCTGGGTCTCCACCTTGTTCGCCGCAGATGCCAAGCTTGAGATCCGGATTGGTTTTGCGTCCTTCCATTGCCGAGAGTTTCATGAGCCGTCCTATGCCTTCCTGGTCGAGCGAGCGGAAAGGATCGATGTGGAAGATATCGAGGTTCTGGTAGGTCGGCAGGAACTGTCCGGCATCGTCACGACTCATGCCAAGACCCATTTGCGTGAGGTCGTTGGTGCCATAGCTGAAGAACTCGGCATGCTTTGCAATATCTCCTGAGGTAAGTGCTGCCCTTGGCACTTCGATCATGGTGCCTACCAGGTAGTTGATGCCTGTCTCCTGTTCAGCCATGACGCGCCTGGCGATTTTATGGACGATTTCACCGGTTATCTCGAGTTCGCCGACCGTGCTGACAAGCGGTACCATGATTTCAGGAGTGATGTCACATCCCTCCTTACGGATTTTGCAGGCTGCTTCCATAATGGCTCGTACCTGCATGGCAGGGATTTCAGGATAGAGAATTCCGAGCCTGCAACCGCGCAGCCCGAGCATGGGATTGCTTTCACGCAAATGGTCGATGCGTTGGCGGACTTCCTGTAACGGAAGGTTGAGTGTTCTTGAAAGCTCCTCAATTTCCGCGTCTTCGTGAGGCAGGAATTCGTGCAGCGGGGGATCGAGCAAGCGAATGGTGACCGGCCTGTCACCCATAGCCTTGAACAAGCCATAGAAGTCTTCACGCTGGTAAGGGAGCAGCTTTTGGAGTGCAACTTTGCGTTCGTCCTGCGTGTCTGCAAGGATCATCTCCCGAACAGCATCTATCCGGTCTCCACCGAAGAACATATGTTCAGTTCTGCAGAGTCCTATACCTTCAGCCCCGAATGCGACGGCTGTTTTCGCCTGGTCAGGTTGGTCTGCGTTGGTGCGGATATGGAGTTTGCGGTAGGTATCGGCCCACTGCATGAACTGGCTGAAAATTTTCCAGGTTTCACCCTTTACCGCTTCGCTGTTGCCGGTTTCGAGGACGTCGATAACTTCAGAGCTTCTGGTTTCGATGTTTCCGGCAATGACTTCGCCTGTTGTGCCATCAAGGGAGAGATAGTCACCTTCCTTGAATACCTTCTCTGTGCCGTTGATGCGAAGCTCGCCTTTTTTATAGTCGATTTTCAGTTCACCGCACCCGGCGATGCAGACCTTGCCCATCTGCCTTGCCACAAGCGCTGCATGGGAGGTCATGCCTCCTCGCTGTGTGAGAATGCCTTCTGCTGCGGCCATTCCCTTGATGTCTTCAGGTGATGTTTCTATCCTTACAAGGATGACCTGTTCGCCCTGGTCATTGAGTTCACGTGCCTCGTGGGCGCTGAAGCATATCTTTCCTGTCGCCGCACCGGGACCGGCATTGAGCCCTTTGGCAAGCAGCCGTCCTTCATTGATAGCAGCTTCTTTTTGCTTGCGGTCGAAGACCGGTTTTAGCAGTTGGTCAAGCTGTTCGGGGTCTATGCGCAGGATCGCTTCCTTTTCGTCTATCAGTCCTTCCTGCTGCATCTCGTAGGCTATCCTGACTGCGGCAAGGCCGGTGCGTTTTCCTACCCGGCACTGCAGCATGAAGAGGCGTCCGTTTTCTATGGTGAATTCTATATCCATCATATCCTTGTAATGCTGCTCAAGCCGCATGCGGATCTCATCAAGCTGGGCGTAGATGGCCGGGTTTTGTGCCTTGAGGTCAGTGATGGGATGGGGCGTACGGGTTCCGGCAACCACATCTTCACCCTGGGCATTCATCAGGTATTCACCGTAAAAGATGTTTTCACCCGATGCAGCATCTCGAGTGAAGGCTACGCCGGTACCGGAGCTCTCGCCCATGTTGCCGAACACCATGGCCTGGACGTTACACGCCGTTCCCCAGTATCCCGGGATATGGTTGAGTTTCCTGTAAATGATAGCACGTTCGTTGTTCCAGCTGCTGAAGACAGCGCCGATTGCTCCCTTGAGCTGTTCAAGCGGATCTTCAGGGAATTCCATGCCTGTAGCCTCCAGGATGGCTTTTTTGTACTCTGTTACGAGCTCCCTGAGATCATCCGTACTGAGTTCGGTATCGAGAGTAATGCCTCGGGCTTCTTTTTTCCTGTTGAGAATCTCTTCGAATGGATCCTCGTGACGGGCATCGACCGGCTTGAGATCCATGACTACATCGCCATACATCTGCACAAACCTCCGGTAACAGTCCCATGCAAAACGGGGGTTTCCTGAACGTGTCGCAAGTCCTTCCACCGTACGGTCGTTAAGCCCGAGGTTGAGAATCGTGTCCATCATCCCCGGCATCGAGGCCCTTGCTCCTGAACGGACCGAGACCAGGAGAGGGTCATCCGGATCCCCGAGCTTTTTGTTCATGGTCGACTCAAGCCTGGCAAGTGCCTCGGGGAGGGTTTTTTCAAGCAGGCCTGGTGGATAGCTTTTTCCATGCTCATAATAGAACGTGCAAACCTCTGTGGAAATCGTGAAACCCGGGGGGACGGGAAGGCCAAGGTTAGCCATTTCCGCAAGGTTCGCTCCTTTCCCGCCCAGGAGGTTTTTCATGGTGGCGTCACCTTCTGCGCCTCCTTCGGCGAAGGTATAGATGTACTGTTTTTCTGAAGTGGCCCGAAGATCAAGTGAAGAGGTTGGCATAGTTTCTTAGGTGAGTTTTTGGGATGCCGCTGGAGTTCGGTACTTTGTATGAAATTTACGAAAAAACTTCCCTCGTTTGGGGGAATAAGGGGGATTGTAACACTCTTTTCATAATGATAAGCGGACCTGAACTTCTCATATTTTTCCTGCAGGTGCTGAGGATCTCGGTTCCCTATGTCCTGACGTCCGTGGGGGCGGTTTTTTCCGAGCGTGGCGGAGTGATCAACCTTGCCCTGGAGGGACTTATACTTGCCGGGGCATTCGGGGCGGCTGTCGGGCAGCATGCAACAGGTTCGGCCTTGCTTGGCGTATTGTGCGGTGTAGCGTGCGGTCTTGCCGTTGCGCTCCTGCATGCATTGCTGACTGTAAGCCTCAAGGCTGATCAGATCGTGAGTGGTATTGCGCTCAATATCCTCGTTATGGGAGCGACCCGGTTCGGACTTGCGCTGCTCTATGGCAGTTCGATGAACTCCGAGCGTATAGACGGGATCAATGTCGGTCTTGTGCTGTTTGATCCCTTGTTTTTGTGTGCGGTTGCATCGGTTGTCGTGGGCCATTACGTGTTGTTCCATACGCCCTACGGGCTCAGGCTTCGCTCTACCGGTGAGCATGCGGCCATGGTTGACGCTGCCGGGATCAGCGTGGTGCGTATGAGGTATTCCGGGGTCCTGGTTTCCGGGGTTCTTGCTGCGCTTGCCGGCGTCTTCCTTGCGTACCAGCAACACAGTTTTACCGATAACATGTCTGCAGGCCGTGGTTATATTGCGCTTGCAGCGATGATAATAGGCCGCTGGACGCCTGTGGGGGCTGGACTTGCCGGCCTCATGTTTGCTGCTGCTGAATCGCTTGAAATGTGGCTGCAGACCGGTTTTCTGCCTTCGCAGCTTGTACAGTCGATGCCTTATATTGTTACTTTGCTTGTGCTTGCGGGTTTCGTGGGGCGTTCGGGTGCTCCCAGGGAGGTAGGTGTACCGTATGAAAAACAGCGGGAATGAAAAAAGCACAGCTGATTGCTGTGCTTTACTGTGTGTGGAGCTAAGGAGACTCGAACTCCTGACCCTTTGCATGCCATGCAAATGCTCTACCAACTGAGCTATAGCCCCATTTTCGTAGGGGTAAGTATCGGGAAAAAAATGTTTATTTCCAACAGCTTTTATGTTTTTTGAACAGGTCAATTGCCCATAATTCCATCAGCAACGGAAAATGAAGCTTTTATTTATAGTCAAGGAGGGGTTTTCAGGAATTGGAAGAGCTAAACTTCCAGCCGCGGTAACAGTGATTACCGGTTTTTTTGCGTTGTTGTTGCTGGGCGTTTTTGCTACGGTGTCTCTCAGCTTTTTCGATATCATCGAGGAGGTACGAGGTCGTGTGGAAATCGAGGCGTTTTTTAGTGACGGGCCATCGGAAGAAGATGTACTGTCGGTTGCTGTTGCAATCGATTCCCTCCCGGGAGTGAGGGAGGTGAGCTATATTTCCCGTGAAGAAGCCGCTTTGCTTTTCCAGAAGGAATTCGGGCAGGATATTGTGACGATCCTTGGTACCAATCCATTACCCCGTTCAGCAAAGATAGGGGTAGAACCGCTGTATACAGCTCCAGACAGCCTCCAGGGCATTGCCGAGGCAGTGAGCGGCCTTCAGGAAGGCATAGAACTCAAGTATAACAGGCAGTTCCTCTCCAGCCTCGAAGAAAATGCAAGATTGTTTACCCTGGTGACAGCGGCTTCAGGGATACTGATCTCCATTGCAACGGTTGTTATGGTCGGTTATACCATCCGCCTGGCAATGTATTCTCGCAAGGAGCGTATCAAGACCATGCGCCTGGTAGGGGCCACGAACTGGTTTATACGGGCCCCGTACCTGATTGAGGGCGCCATCCAGGGGGTTCTTGCCGGGGGGCTTGCAGCACTCGGGCTCTATCTCTTTTTCGAACAGTTCCTGGCCCGTTACGAGCCAGGAATTTACGACGCTGTTCATCCTTCATCCCTGATGGTGTATCCCGTGTTGACCGGCCTCGGTTTTCTTCTCGGGGTATTCGGCAGCTCGGTCTCGGTTGCCAAATACCTGCGGAGGGATTAGGCTGGTAAGTTTTCCAGGCTGTAGAGGAGTTCTATTTCACGATCCCATATATCGGGATTCGGCGTTTCGAGTATAAGGGGGATTTCATCGGTTGCAGGATGGCGCACGATGGCGGCAAAACCGTCTGTGCCGATGAATCCTTCACCAATACTTTCATGGCGGTCTTTGCGGCTATTGATATCCTGCTTTGCATCGTTCAGGTGCATTCCCCTGAAATAGTCGAGTCCGACAATCCCATCGAATTCGGTAAAGAGGTCTGTTACGGCTTTTTCTGTCCGGACGTCGTACCCTGCAGCAAAAAGATGACAGGTGTCCAGGCAGACGCCAACCCTGGACTTGTCATCCACCTGGCTGATGATGGTGGCAAGCTGCTCGAAACTGAAGCCCAGGTTCGAACCCTGTCCCGCAGTGTTTTCTAGAACGGCAATCGCGCTGTCGGTCTCTTTGAGTGCAGTATTGACGGATTCAGCGATCAGTTCCAGGCAGGCTTCTTCTGAAATCTCCTTGAGATGGCTGCCGGGATGGAAATTGAGCATGGTAAGGCCCAGCGTTTCAACCCGTTTCATTTCATCGATGAACGCATCAAGCGATTTTTGTCGCTTTACCGGGTCCGGGTTGCCAAGATTGATAAGGTAGCTATCGTGGGGAAGGATATGGCCGGGTTCAAAACCGCCAGCTTCACAGTTCTTCCTGAATGCATCGATCGATTCCGCAGTGAGGGGCGGCGCACTCCACTGCCGCTGGTTTTTAGTAAACATGGCAAACGCCCTGGCTCCGATTTCAGCTGCCCGGAGAGGCGCATTTTCAACTCCGCCTGCAATGCTTACATGTGCCCCTATTCTTCTCATGATGGTATAATCTTCATTTTTGTGCCCTCAATGCGTACATTTTTAACAGATTACGCAGGGTAAGAAAAAAATATCATGAAGCCAACCGTTCAGCTTTCCATAATAGTTCCTTTTTTCAATGAGCGGGAATCATTACCCGAACTGCTCAGGCAGCTCAGGCAGGCTATGGAGGAAGAAGAGCTTCACAGGCTGTTTGCTGAACCGTTCTCTTATGAACTTCTGATGGTTGACGATGGTTCCACTGACGGCTCCCTCGAGTGGCTTGAAGGGCAACAGGCCTCTGTGGCAGAGATGAACATACTCTCCTTCCAGAGGAACTTCGGTAAAACGGCAGCGCTCAGTGCCGGGTTCAGGTATGCCCGGGGAGAATACATCGTCAGTATCGATGCTGATCTCCAGGATGATCCGTTTGCAGTCAAGGCGCTGGTCGCAAAGTTGCAGGAAGGCTATGACATGGTCAGCGGGTGGAAACAGGACCGAAAGGATCCGCTGTCAAAAACTATTGCTTCGCGACTCTTCAACAGCGTGACGCGGAGCGTTACCGGCATCAGGCTTCATGATTTCAACTGCGGGCTCAAAGCCTACCGGCGGAGCGTGGTCGGGATGCTCGACCTCCACGGGGAGATGCACCGCTATATCCCCGTTGTCGTACACTGGAACGGATTCCGGGTAGCCGAACATCCCGTCCGCCACAATCCCAGGAAATACGGAACCACCAAGTACGGCATATCCCGTGTTTTCCCCGGTCTTTTCGACCTTCTGACCGTCCTGTTCATTACACGCTACCTCAAGCGGCCGATGCATTTTTTCGGTATGCTCAGCTTCCTGAGCTTTATCACCGGCTTCGGTATCAGCCTCTATGTCACCATTGAAAAGTACCTCTTCAACCAGGCCGCCGGCAACCGTCCCATACTCTTCCTCGGTATCCTCCTCATCATCCTCGCCGCCCAGTTTCTCTCCATCGGTCTCCTCGGCGAAATGCTCACCCGCAACCACCGCTCCACTCCCGACTACGTGCTGAAGAAAAAGGGGGACGTTCCTAAATAACTGCAATAAAAACCTCGACCGCACAGGTTGAGAAAGTTTTTGCAGTTATTTAGGAACGTCCCCGATCTTATTTGCCACGGGAGTGGGGGGGCCAGATGTATTTGTGGATCTGGAGTTGCATGCGGACGGGGAGGCGGTCCTGGAGTATCCATGAGGCGAGTTCGGAGGGGGGGAGTGCACCGAAAACAGGGCCCATGCTGACCGTGGCGTGGTCTGTGAGGTTGTGCTGGTGAAGCTGATCTTTTGCCCAGAGGTAATCTTCCCTGTCAGCGACTACGATCTTGAATTCCATTTCCTGTGGGCGTTCAGGATCACTTTTAATTGCAAGGTGGATGTTGTCGTGATCTATCCGGTGGGAGACGCCGGACGATGGTGGCTTGAGGTCGATGACCGGGTAAACTCTCGGGTCTATGCCGCGTATCGGGTGCAGCCCGCCGGTTTCGAGAAGTACCGTAAATCCTTTATCTATAAGCAGGCTAAGGAGGGCAGGCGTGTGCTCCTGTTCGAGCGGTTCGCCACCGGTAACTTCGACCATGGGGAAATTTATTTCGGATACTCGCTCAACAATTTCCCCGAGCGACATCGTTACGCCCTTTTCTGTGACTGCGTAGCGGGTGTCGCACCAGCGGCAGTCTGCTGAACATCCCGAGAGGCGCACGAAGGCGCATGGCCAGCCGGCATGACGTGATTCTCCCTGGATGGAGCCGAAAAGTTCGTTGACCCTGAGCGTTGCCCTCTTCATAAGGTGCTCCCGAGGAGCAGCTTTTCAAGGGCATCGGGGTAGAGCTGATGCTCGCAGCCAAGGACTCGCTCGGCAAGGCTCTCAGGGGTGTCATCCGGCTTGACCGGGACGGCGCGCTGGAGGAGAATCGGCCCTTTGTCGTATTCAGCGTCAACGTAGTGAATGGTGGCACCAGTCTCTTTTTCTCCGGCTTCAAGTACTGCTTTGTGCACGGCTATGCCATACATGCCCGGACCTCCGAATTTGGGCAGCAGCGCAGGATGGATGTTGAGCATTTTCATACTGTAGGCGTTAACGACTTTTTCTGGTACCATGCGGAGGTAGCCTGCAAGAAGTATGATGTCAACCTTGTGTTCTTTAAGGGTTTCAAGCATTGCTTCAGCGAATTCATCGTACGTATCGTATTGTTTTTCCGATAGATGAAGCGTTGGAACCCCGTTAGCTCTTGCAAAGGTTATGGCGCCGCATTCGGAGCGATTGGAGAGGCAGAGGGTGAATTCTGCAGGAAGGTCCCGTTCGTTGATGGCATGAAAGAGAGCCTGGAAATTGGTGCCTGAGCCGGAGCAGAAGGCTGCCAGCTTCGTTTTGTGGTTAGCCATTTACTGAATATTTGATTAAATTCCCGATTTAGCGCTGAAATGTACATACAACCATACAAATAAATCTACAAATGTCTGATCCTGTTATCAAACGTGCCCTGGTTTCCGTTTCCGATAAAACCGGCATCGTTGATTTCTGTCGTGAACTTTCCGCTATGGGCGTGGAAGTGTTCTCGACAGGTGGTACCCTGCGTGCATTGCAGGAAGCCGGAATAGAGGCTGCATCCATTTCAACAATCACCGGCTTTCCTGAAATCATGGATGGTCGGGTAAAGACACTGCATCCGAAAATCCATGGCGGGCTTCTCGCCGTTCGTTCAAATGAGGATCATGTTCGGCAGGCCGAAGAGAATGGTATTGGATTTATCGATATGGTTGTTGTCAACCTCTATCCGTTTGAAGCTACCGTAGCCAAGCCGGATGTAACGTTCGAGGACGCTATTGAAAATATCGATATCGGTGGCCCTTCGATGTTGCGCAGTGCAGCCAAGAACAACGAGTCGGTAACGGTAGTGACTGACAGCGCTGATTATGCCACCGTTCTTGACGAAATGAAGTCGAACAATGGTGCAACCCGTCGTGCAACCCGCCTGGCACTTGCCCGCAAAGTTTTTGAACTGACTTCCCGTTATGATCGTGCAATTGCCGATTATCTGATTGGTGCCGAAGGCACTGCTGAAAGTGCTGCTCCGGAATCGGTGAGCGTCAAGCTCGATAAGGAGCTTGATATGCGATATGGCGAAAACCCTCACCAGAGTGCAGGTTTCTACAGTCTTACCGATGCCCAGGGTTCACGTTCATTCGGTGACTATTTTGACAAGCTGCATGGCAAGGAGCTTTCCTATAACAACATGCTCGATATTGCTGCGGCTACCGGTCTTGCTGAGGAGTTTCGTGGAGAAAAGCCGGCTGTGGTTATCATCAAGCATACAAACCCGTGCGGCGTTGCCCAGGCCGATACGCTTGTGGAGGCTTATCGCAAGGCTTTTTCGACAGATACCCAGTCTCCTTTTGGCGGCATTATTGCATTTAATGTCCCGCTCGACATGGAAACCGCAAAGGCTGTCGACGAGATCTTTACCGAGATTCTTATCGCTCCTGCATACGAGGACGGTGTACTTGATATGCTGATGAAAAAGAAAAACCGTCGCCTGGTGCTCCAGAAGAAGGCGCTCCCGCAGGAAGTTATGGAATACAAGTCAACACAGTTCGGTATGCTTGTTCAGGATCGTGACAGCAAGATCGTTTCCCGTGATGACCTGAAAGTTGTCACCAAGCGCCAGCCTACTGAAACCGAGCTTGATGACATGATGTTTGCCTGGAAGATTGCAAAGCATGTCAAGTCGAACACCATTGTTTATGTCAAGGGCGGCCAGACTATTGGTGTCGGTGCAGGACAGATGTCGCGTATCGATTCAGCTAAGATCGCTCGTTCGAAAGCTGCCGAGGCAGGGCTCGATATCAAGGGTTCGGCTGTTGCCTCCGATGCGTTTTTCCCGTTTGCCGATGGCCTGCTCGCTGCAGCTGAAGCCGGTGCAACCGCTGTTATCCAGCCAGGTGGCTCTATCCGCGACGATGAGGTTATTGCCGCTGCAGACGAGAACAATCTTGCCATGGTCTTCACCTCCATGCGTCACTTCAAGCACTGATGTGAACGTAGCGACTCATAGACCTTCGACGTTGTCGCCAAAAACGAAAGCCTCCGGTAACCCCCGGGGGCTTTTTTGTAGGGACGTTTTTAAAGAACGTCCCTATTTTTCATGATGGCGTGAGCGTTTCGTTTGAGGCGCTTTAGACCGGTGCGGTAGATGGGAGTGCCGGCAGTGAGCGCTTTGAAGCTCGATCGGGTGAGCGTGAGGACTTTTTCTGGTGTAAGTGTCAGCAGCTCTGTTCGAACAGGCGATGCTGCTGCATAAGGTGCCAGGTTCTTTTCGCTGTTGTGAGGACAGGCGTCCTGGCAGATGTCGCATCCGAAAAGGTGGGTGCCGATCATCCGTTCTTCTTCTTCCGAAAAATCCCCTTTATGTTCGATGGTCAGGTAGGATATGCACTTTCGTGCATCAATCTTTCCCGGGGCAGTGAGTGCTCCGGTGGGGCAGGCCTGCAGGCATCGGTTGCACTCTCTGCATGGGTCCGGAAGCTCGCTACTTGTTGGTTGGATCGCAATATTGAGCAGGAGTTCACCAAGGATGACGTTCGATCCCCAACCAGGCACGATGCCTAAGGTATGCTTTCCAGTACGGAGAATGCCGGCTCGTTCAGCCCATGCTTTTTCGAATACCGGGGCGCTGTCGACGCATGCCATTCCTGTAACAGGGGTATCGGAAAATTTTTCGATCGCCAGCAGAAGCTCCCCGAGTTTTCGCTTTATAACGGCATGGTAATCCTCGCGCAGTGCATAACGGGCAATGCCAGGATTCGTTTTTTCATGAGGTTCAGCGGCTGGATAGGCAACACAGAGGATCGAGGCAAGGTTTGGAAACAGGAACGAGGGCTCCCTGCGTTCATCAGCGTTCGTTGCCAGCCATGCCATTTGCCCGTGGCGACCTTCGGCCACCATTGTTTCTAGGTTCCTTGCCGGTTGTTCCATGCTTCCGGGGGAGGCTATTCCTGCAGCACAGAATCCCAGTTCCCCGGCTTTCTGCAAGATATGTTCCCGTAGCTCCGTTCTGTTCATTTTATTTCCTTCCATTTATTCGTAAATATAATCTCGGAATACCGATCTCAGGAACACTCTATACAGCTTACAGCATGGATCGAAGGGATTTTTTACGGACTCTTGTGCAACGTACCGGTATTGGGGCCGGGATTGCTCTTGTTGGCGCTGCAGGATACCTTGGTTACCATCAGCCTCGCAAGGAATTCTATGCCGACCCGTTTGCCATTGGCGATGAGGAGCTGTCTGATCGGCTTGAGCACCCTAAAAAAGCTGTTGTCGTTGGTGGCGGTCTTGCCGGTATGGCTGCAGCCATGGAGCTTGCCAGGCGGAATTTCGAGGTTACCCTGCTCGAGGCATCAGATGATCCGGGTGGGAAACTGACCGGCTGGGAAGTTGATGCTCTGGGTGAGCGTTTTCCTGTCGAACATGGGTTTCACGGCTATTTCGATCAGTATTACAATCTCAATGAGCTTTTTGCGGCAGCCGGGGTTGGCGATGTGTTCACTCCAGCACCCGGATATCCTGTGAAGTTCAGGGAGCGTCCGCTCGAAGTGTTTGGCCAGGCACCCAAGCTGTTTCCGCTTAATATCCTGAGTATTGTACAGCAGTCTGACTCGCTCGACATGCTTCCGATCCTGATGAATCTCAAGGGGATGCTTCCGGTGATGGACATGTTCCGTTATGAGTACGGCCAAACCTTTTCCCGGTATGATGATCTCGACTTCATGACTTTCTGCCGGGAGCAGGGGGTGTATGATCCTTTTCTCACTACCGTGCTGCACCCCTTTTCCGATGCGACGATGAACCGGATGGAGGTACTCTCGGCAGCCGAAGCACTTCGTTACTTCCATTTCTACTTTTTCGGGAGCCCCGAAGCCCTGGGTTACCGGATTACGAAACAGGATTGCATGACGGCTCTTGTCAAGCCTGTTATGCGTATGCTCGAAGATATGGGCGTCAATGTGGTGACTGGCGCCAAGGTGGGGCGACTTGTCGTTGAGGGTGACCGGGTACGGGGCGTAGTGACCGGTATAGCTGGAGGTCAGGAGGTGATGCGGGTGCCATACGGAGCTGTCAGGGAGGGGGAGTGGCATGCTGCAACGTCGCCTGATGGCATACCTGTGTTGGTGACGCTCCGAAACGGGGAGTACGTGGCATTCGATGCCACCTGTACCCATATGGGGTGTCCGGTTCATCCTGTAGACGATGGTGGTTTTTACTGTCCCTGCCATGCCGGAGTGTTCGACAGTGATGGTAATGTGGTCGAGGGACCGCCGGAAGCTCCGCTTGCGAGGCTCGATGTGACGCTCAATGGCGACCATTTGGTACTTCGCCGCAGTGTGGCTGGAGAAGGTGAGAAGATGCTTGAGTGCGATTATTGCGTACTTGCATCGAATGTTAGGGGGACACGGGAAATCATCAATCGTTCTGCTTTGGGGCGCCCTGAGTTCGAACAGCGCGTAGCTGACCTGGGTGAAGCGGATCCTTACGTGGTGTGGAGGCTCTGGCTTGACTCACCGGTTTCATCTGCCGAGTATCCATTTTTCACGGTGTCCGGCTACACCTATACCGACTCGGTTTCCATCTTTTCCCGGTTCCAGGAACCCTTTATATCATGGAGTGCCAAGACGGGGGGGAGTGTGGTGGAGCTGCATGCCTATGCTATAGCTCCGGAAGATGTACGTCCGGAAGCGGAAATCCGTAAGGTGATGCTCGAGGAGATGCACCAGATGTTTCCGGAAACCCGCAATGCCAAGGTGCTTCACGATGTGTTCATGCAGCAGGATAACTTTACTCGCTGGGCTCCTGGTGACCACGGTAACCGTCTGGAAACGGAAACACCGTTCAGTAATCTTATGCTTGCCGGTGACTGGGTGAAGGTCGATGCGCCGGTGTTTCTCATGGAGGCAGCAGTCTTTACCGGGCGGCTTGCGGTGAATGCCATCAGCCGGCAGGAGTCGCTGAAACCAACGCCCCTGCCGATCGTGTCGATGGAAGGAATGTTTGCCTAGCGCAAACCCTGCTCAAACGCTTCGGCAACCTTGACATCTTCCTTGCTGCCAATATAGAGCGGTGTCCGCTGATGGAGTTCGGTCGGATCGATATCCAGGATACGCTCTTTCCCGTTGCTGGCCTTTCCGCCAGCCTGCTCGCAGATAAATGCAAGCGGATTGGCTTCATACATTAGGCGCAGTTTACCGCTTTTGTGTTTTTCCGTTGCAGGGTAGATGAATATGCCGCCGGTAAGAAGGTTACGGTGGAAATCAGCGACGAGTGACCCTATATACCTGGTGCTGTATGGCCTTCCGGTGGCCTTGTCTTCCTCTTTGAGGTAGTCGATGTAGTTTTTCGTCGACTGGTTGAACTGGTGCCACGAGCCTTCGTTCATCGAGTAGTACTTGCCGCGTTCAGGTATCGTGATGTTTTCATGCGAGAGCAGGAATTCGCCGATGGTCGGGTCGTAGGTGAACCCGTGCACACCGTTGCCTGTGGTGTAGACCATCATGACCGACGAGCCATAGATGACATAGCCTGCCGCAACCTGCTTGAGCCCCTTCTGCAGGCAGTCCTGCAGGCTTGCTTCTGCCGGGCTGTCACCGGTAATGCGGTAGATCGAGAAAATTGTCCCGACACTGACATTGACATCGATGTTCGATGAGCCGTCAAGTGGATCGAAGAGCAGTACGTACTTACCAGTTTCGTTTTTTGGAGGAATGATGGTTTCCTCGTTTTCCTCGGATCCCATGATGGCGAATCGTCCATGCTGCCCGATTGCGTTGATGATCCGTTCGTTGGCAAACAGGTCGAGTTTCTTGACCTCTTCCCCCTGGACGTTGGTTGTTCCTGCCATGCCGAGGATATCGGCCAGCCCGGCCCTGACAACCTCTCTGCGCACAAGCTTGGATGCGAAGGCAACATCGTTAAGGACGGCTGTCAGTGAACCCGATGCCCCGGGATGCTGTTTCTGCTGTTCAAGAAAATGGCGTTCTATGGTAATGAGGTTGTTCATGGTGTTGTGATTATGGCTTGGTGTATACAGGACCCTTGTCCAGGGAGTGTTAATCTACTTCTTTTCACAGGGGATTTCAAGTAATCAGCTGGCAGGCGTATATTGCCACGCCTATAAAAAATCACAAAACCAGGAACAGAACGACGATGAAACGATACCGCTGGACGTTTCGCTCTATCGATGAACAGAAAAGCCGGGAGCTCGCGCAGGCGATCAATGTAAGTATGCCGCTTGCCCGGATACTTTCGAGCAGGGGCGTCGGGAGTTTCGAAGAGGCGAAATCGTTTTTCAGGCCGGAGTCCCTGGAGCTTCCCTCGGCGTTCCTTTTTATGGACATGCAGAAAGCTGTTGAACGTATTCAGCAGGCGCTTGAAAGAGGCGAGCACATTCTCCTCTACGGCGATTACGATGTGGACGGGACAATGTCGATATCTCTCCTCACGCTTTTTCTCAAGGCTCGCGGTGCGGAGCTTTCCTATTATATCAACGACCGGTTTACCGAAGGCTACGGGCTGTCGGACAATGGCGTGGCGGAAGCGGCCAGGCGGGGAGCCGGGCTTGTTATCACTGTCGATTGCGGTATCAGTGCGCTGAATGAAATCGCTGCCCTCCAGGAGCAGGGAATCGATGTTATCGTGTGCGATCACCATGAACCAGGTGCTCAACTTCCGTCAGCTTTTGCCGTTCTCAACCCGAAAGTGTCCGGATGCCGTTATCCTTTCAGGGAGTTATGCGGTTGCGGTGTGGCCTTCAAGCTCGTACAGGCGCTCAGCAGCAGCTTCGGTCTGCCTGACAAGGAGTGGGAAAAGTACCTCGACCTGGTCGCCATTGCAACGGTGGCCGACCTTGTTCCCCTTAGCGGTGAGAACCGGCGTTACATACGTGACGGGCTTCTGGGCATGAAAGCGCGTCCGCGGATGAGCATCAGGGAGTTGTGCGGAGTGATGGGACAGGAGCCTTCGTCATTGAACGCTATGTCGATTGCATTTGGTATCGCCCCGAGGATCAACGCTGCGGGGCGTATGCAGACGGCTGCCACGGCTGTGGAGCTGATGACAGCTCCCGATCCCGAGACATGCCGCAGCCATGCCGAAAAGCTCGAAGAGCTGAACCTTGAGCGCCGGGAGATAGATGCAGGTATCATGAAAAGCGCTGAAGAGCTTGTGGAGAACTATTTTGCATCCTATGTCTCGTCGCTGGTGCTCTACCGGGAGGAATGGCACCTTGGTGTGCTTGGTATTGTCGCCTCCCGGCTCCAGGAGAAGTACTACCTGCCTACCGTAGTCCTTGGTGGCAGCGATGGACTTATCAAGGGTTCTGTGCGAAGCATTTCCGGGCTCAACATTTACGAGGTCCTCAAGGAGTGTGGAGACCTGCTGGTGAAATTCGGCGGGCATGAGGCCGCTGCAGGTCTGACGATACTCCCTGAGCAGCTGCAGGCATTCCGTAAGCGGTTCGATACCATTTGTTCCGAGAAGCTTGGCTATGAAGATCGCCAGAAGGAGCTTGTTATAGATACCGAGCTCGGGCTTGACACGGTGACACCGAACTTCATGAAGGTGCTTGGACAGTTCGCGCCGTATGGACTTGGTAATCCTGAACCGGTATTCTTTACACGAGGGCTTGCCATATCGGGCTATCCCCGGTTGCTCAAGGGGCGGCATGCAAAATTTTCAGTCAGGACCGCTAAAGGGAAAATCTTCGATGTTATCGCATTCAGCCGTGAAGATATCTACCGTACGCTCGAGCGGGGCAGCAGCAGGCCGGTTTCTCTTGCCTACACCCTGGAAGAGAATGTCTGGAACGGACGCACAAGTGTGCAGCTCAAGCTGAAGGATATAGCTTTCGAAGCTTGAACTGCTGACGTTGTGTTACTGTTTTTCTGGTTGCCTGGCAGTTGTTTTTCCCTGCAGCAGCATGCCCAGCAGTGCTGATACTGCAGAAATAGCAAAGAAGATAAGTGAGAGCGCGACCCCGCTGTTCGCATCGAGCTGCAGGTGGTTGAGTGCATAGAAGAAGGTGATCTCCCTGGCACCGGCTCCCCCTACTGTTATCGGTAGCACGGTGGCCACGGTCGAGACAAGGAAGATGGCAAGGTAGTCGATATGGTTGGATGGCAGGCCAAGTGCCAGCAGGATAAGCCATGCTGACACGACCTGTGCTGCCTGTACGAGTATCGATTCAATGGCGGTAATGCCGAAAATAGGGAGAAACTGCTTGTAGAGGAATTTCGTCAGTACCCACGAGAGTGGATAGCAGAGTATGATTGCTGCCCAGGTGGCCGGAATGTAGGTTGCGTAGAGTTCGGCAAACGTGCTTGGCAGTACCAGGATACCAGTCAGGAATACAAGGGCGAAAATGCCGGCAATCCGATCCCAGAAGACCGCGTTGAACACATTGACCATCCGGATCTCGTGATTTTTCTGCAGGATGTAGATCTTGTAGCCATCCCCGCCGATGCCCCCCGGGAGGAACATGTTGTAGAACATCCCGATGTAGTAGAGCTGGAGGTTGTAGGTTTCCGAGATGTTGAGGTCGATTGCCCTGAAAAAGCGGTTGAGCCTCAGCGCATTGAGGATTTTAGAGATGTTGAAGACAATGAATGCGCCGAGGAGCAGCCATGGATTGGCTGACCCGATGACTTCCAGGAGCTTGTCGGTATCGGTTTTTGACAAGACAATGCTAAGCGCTGCAATCGATATGCCGATCTGCAGAACGGTCCTGAGAAGCTTTTTTGGGTTGAGGTTACTTTTTGACAAAGATGTTCCTGATAATATAGGGTTTCTTGTTCTGTGACTCGTAGTAGGTCCGCATGATGAATTCAGCAATGAAACCGGTCGTGATCAGCTGTATCCCGGTAAAGACCAGCATGACGCCAAGGATCAGTAGTGGACGCGAGCCTATATCTTCACCCAGCAGTTTGACAAGGGCCAGGTAGGTGTTGATAACGATTCCTAATAAAAGGGCCAGCACACCGAGCGTACCGAATAGGTGCATCGGTTTCTGGGCGTATTTCTGGAAGAACACCATGAACATAAGGTCGCTCAGCACCTTGAATGTCCTGCCTATCCCGTATTTTGACGTGCCAAACTGTCGTGCATGATGACGTACGTCGATTTCAGCCATCCTTGCTCCGTAGAGCTGTGCAAGCACTGGAATGAACCTGTGGAGTTCACCGTATAGCCCGAGATTTTTGGCGACATCCTTCCTGAAAAGCTTTAGGGTGCAGCCGTAGTCGCTTATGTGCACATCGGTAAGAGTGCGGATAAGTGCATTGGCAAGCTTGCTTGGAATCTTGCGCAGCAGCATGCCGTCTTTTCGCCCCGCTCTTCTTCCGGCCAAAACGTCAAGGTCATTTTCTTCAAGATGGCGGATCATCATGGGGATGTCATCTGGGTCGTTCTGCAGATCACCATCTATGGTGGCAATCAGTTCGCCCGATGCTTCTTCTATCCCTGCAGCCATCGCAGTAGTCTGGCCATAGTTTTTATTGAAGACTATAAGTCGTGCATTATGTGGCGCGTATTTCTTTATCGTGGTTACCGTGCTGTCTGTCGAGCCGTCATCAACGAGGATAATCTCATGTTCTATGTCAGCAAGTGCTTTCTGCAGGGCATCGAAAAGAGGCGGTATGCTCTCTTCTTCGTTCATGACAGGTATGACTACCGAAAGTTTCATCTCAGGCCGGGGTTACTCGTTGATTCTAGCCAGTACGAGGCCGTTTCTGCTGTAGAGTACTTCTGTTCCGTCAAGTCGGTCGAGGTACTTTACCGAAGTGAAGACGATCTCGCCTGCTGCTGGTTTTCGCTTTTCAACCAGGGCTTCGGAATATACTAAAAAAGAGGGGTAGTTGATTTTCCACATGACGATTTTCCACTCCTGAGCTTTTGCCAGGAGAGCAGCTTCTTTTACCGGTTCCTGCATCAGTTTGCCGGCAAGCGGCATGATCGAAAAATTGATGATCAGTGCGAAGATGAGTGCTGCGGAAGTAAAGGAGAATGCGGGCAACTTTTTACCAAGCAGGGGGATGATGAGTACGATAACGGCTGCAACAACCATTGTCCATGTGTAGCTCTGCTGCATGAGTTCCAGTGCTGCCTGCATGACGGCTTCAACGAAGGGATCTTCTATACCGGGCAGGAGTCTCGTTACCACTGCAGGGACCAGCGCAAACAGGCCAAGCACTACTGCTGGCCAGATGCTGAGAGCCCAGTAGTTTCGAACTCCGTGGAATACCGAGCCGAAGAGGATGAAGATCGGGGTATAGCCATAGATGACGTAATGGGGTAGCTTGGTCCCCGACAGTGAGAAGAAGATGAAGACAAAGGCGAACCACAGGAGGAGGAAACGGTTGAGTGGTGCACGCAGGAGTTTCCGCAGACGCATGGCAACCGGGACCAGGAGTCCTGTGGATGGCATAAGCCCCAGCAGGACAACTGGGAAATAGTACCAGAGCGAACCAGTGTGCTGCTCGAGAGGGGTGTTGAAGCGGCTTACGTTGTGTTTGAGGATGAATCCTTCAATGAACGCCATGCCCTGGTCGAGGTATTCCAGGGTATACCATGGGGCGACGATAAGCAGGAACAGCATGATGCCTGCAGGATCGAACATCGCACGGATCCAGGCACGGAGCTCTTTCTCCAGTGCGAAAAACATGGCCGAGACGGCTAACGGAATCAGTATGGCAATTGGTCCCTTGGTGAGGGTGCCAAGGCCTATCATAGCGAAGGCCAGGAGTATCCACAGTCGTTTGCGTTCCCGGTAATAGAGGTAGATGGCAAACATGCTCACGGCAAGCAGGCAGTTGAGCAGGGCATCGGCAATGGCTGCCTTGCCAATGATGGTGACCTGCAGTGATGTGATCATTGCTGTTGTGGCTATGAAGGCCTCTTTCCGACCGGTTTCCCTGCGGGCGAAGAGGTAGATTGCCCCTGCCCAGAGTGCGGAAGCCGCCGCTGAAGGGAAGCGAAACGCGAACTCGCCAATGCCGAAGAGCCTTACGCTGAGAGCTTGGAGCCAGTAGATGAGTATCGGTTTGTCAAAGCGGGGCTCACCGTTAAGATAGGTCGTCAGGTAGTTGCCACTCTCGAGCATCTCCCTGGTTGCTTCGCTGAAGGCTCCTTCATCGACATCGAACAGGGGGGCCATGCCAAGCCCTGTGAAAAAACAGAGGAGGACAAGCAGGATGAGTATGAGCGCTTCGCTGTTGCTGCGTGTGTCAGGTTGCAGGTTCATGCATTCGTTGTTGAAAAGAGTGACGGTAAAGAATGAACGTTGTGGCAATGCCGAGAGCCGAGCCGGCAATGACGTCGCTCAGGTAGTGTTCGGTAAGGATGATACGGCTCGAGGCTACGACGATTCCTGCCAGATAGAGCGGTATGCGATACCGGGGAAATATGATCGCAAGGGCAGAAGCCGCGCCCATTGCCGTTGCCGAGTGGCCTGAAGGAAAGGAGAGCCATGCATATTCCAGGTGGAAAAAGTCGAACCCGTAGATGCCTTCATGGAAGTAGAGGCGTGGCCGTGCCCTGCCCAGCAGGCTCTTGAAAACGTTTGCAGCAATGCCGGAAGCCGCCACCGAGCTGAAGAGCAGCATGCCGGAAGCCGCCTGTTGCGGTGCACGTTTTCTCAGGATGCCCCATGCAAGGAGTCCACCGATAAGGTACCACTGCGATTCACCAAGGCGGGTGACCTGTTTGAACGTGATATAGAGCCCTGAATCCCTATAGGTTGCAAAAAAAGCCGTCAAGGGGCGATCGAGCCAGAAGTACCCGGCGGCACAGCAGATGACGAGGGCCAGAATGCCTGCCAGAATGGTTACGTTATGTCTGTTCATTGCACATCCTGCAGTTGCTCGGGTTTATAGATCAGGCTGAAACTTCTGAAGCCGCTGGTATCGCCTTTTTTTGCATCAAGATGGCTTCGAATGAAGATCAGAAGCCTGGATTCGCTGGACCGTTTTCGGTAGATCATGCCTTCCCACAGGATTTTACCGTTAAAATCCGGGGCGACAGCATCGGTTTCAAGCAGTGCCAGTACCGGTCCGGGCATCTCCTGCACGGCTACAGGATCTGCATGTTTTTCCACCCTTCGTTCAGCGTAATAGGGGAGGTTGTGGAGCGTACTGCCCTGCAGGTAGATCGGAAGGGATGGCGCTATGCTTTCTTCGGCCCTGATCGCACTCCTGATCTGGTCGTATGGGCGTGATTCTTCGAGCTGGGGCATGACTCCTGCCGCCAGGATGAACAGAGCTGCCCATGTGGTGGCAAAAGGCTGCAGTTGCCGCAAAAGGGAGGCTGAAGGGTCATCATGCTTTCTGAAGAGTGCATAGAGCATGAACGCTCCTGCGCCTCCAGGTGCTATGTAGTACAAAGGATGGAGGTCGAAAACCGGGATCATCAGCGTGCCTATAATGAGGGCGATAACTGACGACAGCACCAGAAGCACAAGAACGAACAGCTGTTCCCCTTTGCCGGCCGAGCCTCGGAGTGATGAGAGGTACACAGCCGTTATGATCGCCATAGCCGGGTGCGCCTGTATGAAGTATGTCGGGATCTTGCCTTTGGCAATGGTGAAGATGACCAGCATGACTGCAAACCAGGAAAGGCTGAAGGTCAGGGTCTTTGCCATGCCTTTCTTTCTGAATACCTGGACAAGGGCGGTATAGAACAGCAGGGAGTAGGGAAAGAAACTCCAGAGGATCACTTCCGGGTAGAAGAGCAGGTTTTCGAGGACATCGAGTGAGCTTTTCCTTGTCAGGGCACGGTTGAGGGTCTCCTTTTGCAGTACTTGTGCAAATTCGTCTCCATGCAGAAGGTACATGATGACTGTCCAGGCAGCTCCTGTTACGAGGATAAGCGGGAGGGTGACCGGCAGGTGCAGCTTTTTAAGCTCTTCAAGCAGCTGCTTCGGCCTGAAGCCTGATTCGAGTACCAGGTAGAGCCCGATGATGCCGCCAATGACGATCAGGTAGGGATAGCCCTTGGTAAGCATGGTCAGGCCAAGGGAGAATGCAGCAAGGATTGTCCATAACGGTTTTCCGCTTGTCCGACCCCTGATGAAAAGGTAGAGCGTCAGGGAAAAGAAGAAGGCGAGCGGGATTTCTGGCGAGGCATACTGCTTGCCTGCAATAAACTGTATGCTGAGAGCTTGCAGGGCAAAGGCCAGGAGTGCGACCTTTTTCCCATGCAACAGCCGGGCTGTCTCGTAGGTGAGCATTGCTGTTGCAATGGCAGCCAGGAGGATGGGCAGCCTGATGGCAAATTCGCTGTTGCCCAGCAGAGCCACCGATGCTGCGATCATCCAGTAGGTCATCGGAGGCTTCTGGAATCGGTCCTCATAATTGTAGCGGATATCGAGGAAGTTTCCGCTTTCGAACATCTCCCGGACAGCGTCGGCGTAGAAGCTTTCGTTTTCGGTCCAGATGTCGTTAATATGGAAATTCAGCGCATAAAGCCCGATTGTAAGGAGCAGTAACAGAAGGTAAGGGAGTGAACTTTTACTGTCTTGTTCTGTGTTTGGAATCATCGCGGCATTCAGCGGTTTTCATGGGGACTGTTGTTCTTCAGCCGGAATATAGTGTAATTTTTTTACAATGTTTTTACCCGGATGGGCTCTATGGCTACAGTACAAGACAAGGCGGTACTCCTGTTTTCATCTCCTGACCAGAAAGGTCTCGTGGCAAGGATTGCTGGTTTTATTCATGAACATGGGGGGAATATTCTTGACCTTGACGAGCATGTCGATCCAGAATCACGGATTTTTTTTATGCGTGTTTCATGGGAATATCCTGATGTGATTTCAGGAGCTGCAGAGCTCAAAAAGAGCTTTGCACCGCTTGCAGAGGAATTCGGGGCCACATGGTCGATCCATACTTCAGAGGAACGGCAGCGCCTGGCGATTTTTGTCTCAAGGTACGACCATTGCCTCCAGGAGCTACTCTGGCGTCACCGGATAGGAGAGGTAAGCGCCGACATAGCTCTCGTTGTATCGAACCATCCGGACCTTGAACCACTTGCAAAGCAGTACGGTATTCCATTTCACTGTTTTCCTGTCACTCCAGACAACAAGGTCGAGCAGGAAAGGCGAGAACTGGAACTACTGGCTCGTAAGGGTATAGATGTGGTCGTGCTTGCCCGGTACATGCAGGTGCTGACAGAGCGTTTCGTGCATGCCTATCCGCATCGTATTATCAATATCCATCACTCTTTCCTGCCGGCATTCAGCGGAGGCAATCCCTATCGCCAGGCTTTCCAGCGTGGGGTGAAGATTATTGGGGCCACCAGCCACTACGTGACCGAACTGCTCGATGATGGCCCGATCATTCAGCAGGATATCATTCGAATATCTCATCGGGACTCGCCCAGAGATCTTGCGCAGAAAGGGCGTGACCTGGAGCGGATGGTTCTTGCCAGGGCAGTTGTGTGGCATCTTGAGCACAGGGTGCTGGTAAATGGTCGAAAGACTGTTATTTTTGAATAATGTGCTTTGTTTCACTACGACTCATCCATAGACAAATATGACGCTATTTAAAAAGTTACTCTGGGTTTTTCCTCTTCTCCTGATGGCATGCATCAAGGTACCGGAGGGTGTGACGGTTGTCGAGGATTTCGAACTAGAGCGTTACCTGGGGACATGGCATGAAATTGCCCGTATAGACAATTCATTCGAAAAGGGTATGGTAGCGGTACAGGCAACCTACACTCTCGATGAGGAAGGCAAGGTTCGGGTACTCAACCGTGGCTATGACCAGTCCGAAGGTACATGGCGAGAGGCGAAGGGGATGGTCAAGTTTGTCGATACTCCAGACCGTGGGGAACTCAAGGTGTCGTTTTTCGGCCCATTTTATTCAAGTTACAACATTATCGCCCTTGACAGGGAGGAGTATTCCTGGGCACTAGTGTGCGGGTACAAGCCGTCACTTTTCTGGATTCTTTCGAAACAGGAGGTGATGGATGAGGAACTCTATACGGAACTTGTTGCCAAGGCAGCTGGTATGGGATTTGATACGTCAGCCCTGATTCGTAATCTTCCTGCTTCTTCACTGCCTCAGCCCTGAGGATACAAGTCTTTTCATGCTTACGGTTCCCGGTTGAGCTCAGTCCAGCAGAACAGGTCTTGGCCTGTTCTGCAGTTCCCACATGGCCGCATAGGTGCCTTTGGCACTCATAAGTTCATCATGTGGGCCTGATTCAGCTATTTTCCCTCCTTCAAGCACAAGCACCCTGTCGAATCTGTCCATATCCTGCAGCCGATGGGTGATGCTGAGCATTGTCTTGTTTCCTGAAAGAGAGAAGAGTTGCCCCATGACTTCCTGTTCTGTTATCCTGTCGAGGCTTGCCGTCGCTTCGTCGAGCAGCATGACCGGGGCATCCTGGAGGATCGCTCTAGTAATGGCTAGCCTCTGGCGTTCACCGCCGCTGAGTTGCATGCCGTGTTGCCCTGCCCAGGTATCGAGGCGTTCCCTGAAGTGCGGCAGCCCTGCCTGGACCAGTGCATCCTTGAGCATATCCTCAGTTGCATTGGGATTTGCCAGAAGGAGGTTATTGCGTATGGTATCTGCAAACAGGTAGGTGTCCTGGCTTACTGTGGCGATACGGCGGCGTAACAGGTCCTGGTCTATACAGTCGATCTCTTTTCCTCCGAACGAGATGTTTCCAGTGGATGGATTGTAGAAGCCGAGCAGGAGGGCTGCTATAGTTGATTTTCCGGTTCCGCTTGGTCCTACAATGGCGACACGTTCCCCTTGCGCTACTGTGAATGAGATCTCATCCAGAACACGGGTGGAGCTGCCAGGGTAGCTGAATGAGACATTCCGGAATGCAATGTCATGCGTGGCAGGCAGCGGTTCGGGTTTCGTGTGCTGCCGAGATTCCGGATCGGCTTCGATGATTTCAAGAATGCGTTTGCCCGCTTCGATGTTTTTGTCAAGATGGAGTGCTGAGGCCGGAACTGGCATGAACGCTTCAAACGATGCCATCACACCAATAAGGATCACTCCTGCCCAGATTCCGTCGAGTGTACCGGATGCGATAAGCGGGGCGAGCAGGGCAGCGATCACGACTACAGCCCCGTTCATGCAGAGGCCTGTCAGTGGCTCCTGGATGCGTTCAATTCGCGCCTGCCTTTCCTGCAGGGCAAGTTCCTGCTTTTTGAGCCGGGTAATGGCATCTTCCTGTTCTTCTATCTTACCGAACAGTGTCAGTTCGGCCATCCCCTGCAGCATGTCGATCAGGGCAGCTTCTTTATCTGTCCTGATTTCAGCCAGGCGACGTGCCGTTCCTTGCAGGTAGAGAGCGCTTGCTGCCGGAAGCACAACGCCTGCAAGCAGCTGGAACAGCAGCAGGGCAAGAGCCAGTTCCCATGCGATCCTGCCGAGCAGAGCCCATGAAAACAGTGCGATCAGCAGAGCATTGAGCGGGGGCGAAATAATCCGGGCATAGAGGCTTTCGAGGCTGTCGATATCAGCCGAGATTCGCTGAAGGAGGTCTGCGCTCCTGAAACGCTGCAGCCTAGCAGGGGCAAGTGGGTCGAGGGCGCTGAAGAACCAGCTTCGCAGACCTGCAATGATCCTGAACGTTGTGCTGTGTGAAAGGAGGCGTTCTGTGTAGCGCAACACGCCTCGCGAGATGCCGAAGAACCTCACTGCTACAATGCCGAGCTGGAGTTCATGAAACTGCGGCTGCAGGGAAGCTTTGGCAATGAGCCATGCAGCGCTAACAAGCAAGCCTATGCTGCTGCCAGTTGTTACGAAGCTGGCAAGGATAGCAAGCAATATCCAGCCGTAATAGGGTCTTACTGCGCCAAGGAGCGTGATGATTGTTTTCATGCGTCTCTCCTGTTGGCAGATGTTACAGCGTCACGATAATAGCCGGGTTGTTCGAGAAGTTCGGTATGCGTTCCTTCTGCAACCACGTTGCCGTTGTCAAGCACAATGATTCTGTCGGCATTACGGATGGTCGAAAGGCGATGGGCTATGATAATTGCTGTTCGTCCACTGATGAGTGTATCGATGGAGGTGCGGAGGCTCTCTTCGAGCTGAGGATCGGTATGGGATGTTGGCTCATCGAGTATAACTATCGGGGCATTACGGATGAATGCCCTGGCCAGGGCGATCCGTTGCGCTTCACCTCCACTCAGGCGTGCCCCCTGTTCCCCGGGCAGGGTGTCGAGTCCGTCAGGCAGGGTGTTAATGACAGGGGCAAGGCCGCTTTGTTCGACTGCCGCCATAAGGTCGCTTCCTGATGCCGACCTGTTGGCCAGGAGGATGTTTTCCTGAATGCTCCGGTTGAAGAGCCGGGAATGCTGTGGTACCCATGCTATATGCTCCCGCCACGAAGCAAGGTCAAGTGACGACAGGTTGTTCTTGCCTGTAGTTACGGTGCCTTCCGAAGGTTCTATGAATCCGAGGAGCAGGTTGAGGCATGTGCTTTTTCCGGCACCGCTGGGGCCGACAAGTGCGGTTTTCTTTCCGGGTTCGATCGTGAACGTTGCTCCCTTGAGCGCAGGGGTTTTCTTCCCCGGATAGGTGACCGTGACATTGCTGAAGCTGATCGGCTGTGTAGGGTCGATAGGTGTTGGTACTGTGGCTGTATGAGCTGGTTGTGCATCGCCTCCAAGGAGCGGAAAGAGGTCGTCTGCAGCGCTTACTCCTTCCATACCGGCATGGAACTTGGTGCCAAGCTGGCGGAGCGGCAGGTAGAAATCGGGAGTAAGCAGCAGGATAAACAGGGCTGTCTGGTAGTCCATGGTGCCATTCATCAGCCTCAGGCCGGCCTGGACCGCTATGATAGCGGTGCCGATGGCCCCTACCAGTTCGAGGGTAAGCGATGAAAGGAAGGCTATTTTCAGCACACCCATAGTTGATTTCCTGAACGATTCACTCAGCTCACTGATTGCCGCACCCCGTTCCCTGCTCCGTCCGAAGAGCTTGAGGGTGGTGAGCCCCTGCAGTATGTCGAGGAAGTAGCCCCCCATCCGTGTCAGTGTTTCCCACTGGCGTGACGTGGCTTTTTTTGCTGCCTGTCCGATGAGAATCATGAAAATCGGGATCAGGGGGGCAGTGCAGAGCAGTATCGTTCCGCTGAGCATGTCTGCGGGAAACACGGCTGCCAGAATAATACCCGGTACGATGAGTGCAAGAAAGAGTTGTGGGATGAACTGGCTGAAGTAAGGGTCGAGAGCTTCGACCCCTTTACTTATTTTCGAGCTCAAAGCTCCGCTTGCAACTGAAGCTGTATAGATGGGCCCCTTTGCGGTAACGGCTTCAAGCAGGCGCTTGTGGAGCTCCTGCTTGATGTTTCCGGTGCCCCTGTCGGCTTCCCTTTGGCTCCACCAGCCTGCCAGCGCCTTGAGCATGCTGGCTGCTGCCAGCATACCGAGAAGCATAGGCAGTTCACTGCTTTGTTCTGTATGGAGAAACAGAAGCGCTGCCGTGAGGCTGAGGAGGTAGGCCTGCGCTATCTGCAAGGTTCCGCCTGCTGCCCCGGCAATCACCGCCTTGATAAATGAACGGGGCTGGCTTTTTGCCAGCCCCAGGAGTCTTCGATCCAGGTTCATGCGTATTCCGGTTCATGACTGATACGAGGTAATGGTAAGAAAATCGTCCTCAGTATTCAAGCTCGGAATCCGGTGTTATCCTTTTCCTGAAAATCCAGTAGGTCCAGGCCTGGTAAGCCAGAACAAGCGGAACGAACAGCAGGGCAACGATGCTCATGATCCCCAGGGTGTATTCCGAGGAGGATGCATTGGAGATCGTGAGGCTCCATTCCGGATTCGTACTCGATACCATAACCCTGGGGAAAAGTTCGAGAAATATGGTGATGGTGGAGAGGCCTATTGCCAGTGTTGACATGATAAACGCCCAGCCGCTGCTTTTTGCATTGAGCAGGAAGATAACAGCTGCCAGCGCCAGCACACTGAACGTTGGGATAATGCCCGGATTCAGGCCTAGCCTTTCGTAGAGATCTGTTTCGGTATAGGTGAAGAACATGAAAAGTACCGAGAGCAGAGCTGCTGGTATCCAGGCTTTTTTTGCTGTGCCAAGAGATCGTTCCTCAAGTTCGCCTCCGGTTTTCAGGCTGAGGAATACCGCTCCATGCATGGTGAAAATGGAGAAGGTGGCAATCCCGCACAGCAGTGCATAAGGGTTGAGCAAGGTAAAGAATCCGCCAGTGTAGTTCATATCCTGGTCTATCGGTACGCCACGTATGATGTTTGCCAGTGCCACGCCCCAGAGGATGGCCGGCAGTGCGCTTCCGATGAATATCGCCCAGTCCCAGGCGTTCCTCCATGTCGGGTTTTCGGTCTTACTGCGGAATTCGAAGGCAACACCGCGCAGGATGAGTGCGACCAGCATCAGGATCAGTGCCGGGTAAAAACCGCTGAAGAGTGTGGCATACCATTCGGGGAATGCCGCAAACATGGCCCCTCCTGCGGTGACGAGCCATACTTCGTTGCCGTCCCAGAACGGCCCTATGGTATTGATCAGCATTCGGCGTTCCTTGTCATCACGTCCCAGGAATGGCAGCAGTATCCCTACGCCATAATCAAACCCTTCCAGGACAAAGAAGCCTGTAAAAAGGACCGCTACAAGCACAAACCATATGATTTGCAGAGTTTCGAGTTCCATTATACCCTCCCTTCGGTTGATTCTGCAGGTGCCAGACCTGCAACAGCAGATTTCCTTATAAGAAAGATGTCGGTGACTGCAAGCAGGGCATAGACGCCAAGGAAGGCAGCCATCGAGAAGATGATTTCACCACTTGAGACGACCGAAGCCGGAGTTACAGCATCTTCAGTTTTGAGCAGTCCGAAGACGATCCATGGCTGACGTCCTATTTCTGCAAGTATCCAGCCAGTGCTGTTGGCCAGGTAAGGCAGCAGGAAGGACCAGAACATGAGTTTTGTTGCCCATGCGGGGAACTCATAGCGGTTACGGAGCACGTAGAGGAGCAGGAGGGCAGCTATGGCAAGCATAAGGGTTCCTGCGCCTACCATCATACGGAAGCTCCAGTAAGAGATTGCTACAGGTGGAATGTAGTTTCCCGAGCCGTAGGTCTCCTCGTATTCAGCCTGGAGCTCCTTGATACCCCTCACCTCTCCTTCAAACTTGTTATAGGCCAGGAACGAGAGGAGCCCAGGTACCTTGATGGCAAAGACGTCGCGAAGCTCTTCTTCGTTACCGATAGTGAAGAGCGACATGGATGCCGGATTTTCTGATTCCCACAATGCTTCTGCTGCAGCTACCTTCATAGGTTGGGTCTTGAGCAGCTCCTGCATCTGGGTATGGCCAGCAAGGATAACCAGCAGTGTGCCCACAAAAGCGTAAATGCCGCCTAGTTTAAGTGATATCCTGAAGGCTTCCTTGTCGGGAGTGTTTTTCATGAGATGCCAGATGCTTACGGCAACTACAAGGAATGCCCCTGTCGTAAGCCCTCCGGCAACCACATGGGGAAACTGCACCCAGACATGCGGATTGAACAGCAGGGCCCAGAAGTCTGTCATTTCAGCACGTGATCCGTCTTCTGCCAGTTTATAGCCAACCGGGGACTGCATGAACGAGTTGGCAACCAGGATCCAGAGGGCTGAAAGGTTAGAGGCTATGGCAACGATCCATATTGTTGCGGCATGAAGGGGCTTGGAAAGCTTGTCCCAGCCGAAGACCCATATGCCGAGGAATGTCGATTCCAGGAAGAAGGCCAGAAGTGCTTCGATGGCGAGAGGTACGCCGAAAATATCCCCGACGAACCGGGAGTATTCCGACCAGTTCAGACCGAACTGGAACTCCATGACGATGCCGGTAACCACCCCGACAGCGAAATTAATGAGAAAAATGTTCCCCCAGAATTTCGTCAGTCGCTTGTAGGTTTCGTTACCCGTTCGGACATAGGCTGTCTCCAGAATCGCTACAAAAAGTGAGAGCCCAAGGGTAAGCGGAACGAAAAAAAAGTGGAACACCGATGTCAGGGCAAACTGCAGCCTTGCAAGGAAGAGAACGTCCATGATGATGGTGTTATAGGTTCGTGATAACGTAAAAGCGGTTAAAAATAGTCTTATTTGTGAAAAATACAACACTTCTACTGTTACAAGATAAAAAAACAGTCCCGGACATTGGTGTTGTTCGGGACTGTTTTCTTAAGGCACTATGTATTGATCGTCGGTTCAGACAATCTTGCGGAGTTCTTCCTGGTAGTTGCCGACAACTGCTTTTTTGTCGGTTATGATGCCGCGAAGCAGTTCACCGGGAGTGACATCGAATGCATAGTTGATGACCGGTGTGGTCGGGGTAGCTACCTGTGTACCGAAAATGGTGCGCAGTTCATCTGCATTGCGTTCCTCAATAGGAATCTGCGTGCCGTTATCGATAGTGATATCGATAGTCGAGACCGGTGCGGCAATGTAGAACGGTATGCCATGGCGCTCAGCGCTTACTGCATGGGCATAGGTGCCGATCTTGTTTGCGGTATCGCCGTTTGCAGCGATTCGGTCTGCGCCTACAATGCCGAAATCGATCATACCTTTCTGCATGAGGAAGGCTGAGGAGGAATCGGAAATAGAGTAGAAGGGAATGTTTTCCTGCTCGAGTTCCCATGCCGTGAGACGGAGTCCCTGGAGAAGCGGGCGGCTTTCAGCAGTAATTACTTTTTCAATCAGGCCTTCCTTCCAGGCAAGCTTGATGACGCCAAGAGCCGTCCCGGAACCACCGGTGGCAAGAGTGCCGGTATTGCAGTGGGTCAGAACGGTGAGCTTTCTTTTTTTCAGGGTTGCGGCAAGGTCTTTCTTGATCTGGTCGACGCCGAAACGGGCCATCCGGTCGCAGTTGTCGATTTCGTCATCATGGATCTTTACAGCTGCTTCCAGCATTTTGGCAAAAAGGGACTCCAGTGAATCTTCAGCATAGTTCGCATTGTAGACGTCCATCAGCCTTGCTGTGGCAAAAAAGAGGTTGACAGCAGTCGGCCTCGAAGCTTCGACATCAGCGATCAGCTTTTCGAAGTAGGCAGGAAATTCCTCTTTGGTGCCATTGAAGGCGTTGATGCCGAGAATAACTGTATAGCCTGCAGCAACGCCGATAAGAGGGGCACCGCGGACTGCAAGTGTCTTGATGGCTTCTATTGCCTCGATGTGGCTTTTTGTTGCAACGTAATTTTCCTTGAGAGGGAGAAAGCGCTGGTCAAGATAGCGTAACGTCCCGTTCTGGAACGAAATAGCGTCAATCATGCGAGTAGGTTTTTATTGAGTGGTAATTGAACATGCCCGGCAGCTGTTGTCAACTGCCGGGCGTTTGTCGTTAGAGCTGTGCAACCACGTTTTTGAAGATAGTGGTCATTTTCGGCTCAGCCTGGTTGGAGACCTCGATGATTTCATCGATGCTTACCGGCTGGAGGTTGTCGGGGAAGCACTCGTCAGTGATGATAGACATACCGAACACTTCGGTACCCTGGTGCACTGCTGCGATAACTTCCGGTACGGTTGACATACCTACGACATCGGCACCAAGTGTGCGGAGCATCCTGTATTCAGCACGGGTTTCGAGGCAAGGACCGGAGAGTGCCACGTAGACGCCTCGCTGGACTTTCAGGCCGTTTTCGAGTGCTACCTTTTCAGCAAGCTCGAGCAGGCGGGGTGAATATGGTGCGCACATGTCAGGGAAGCGCGGGCCGGCTTCAGAGTCGTTAGGCCCGATCAGCGGGTTGCCTGGCAGCAGGTTGATGTGGTCGTCGATCAGCATGATATCGCCTTTGCTGAAGCCGGGGTTCAGGCCGCCACAGGCGTTGGTGATGCCGAGCGTTTTGACGCCGAGGTGTTTCATGACCCTGATCGGGAAAACAATCTGCTGCATCGAGTAGCCTTCGTAGAAATGGAATCGTCCCTGCATGGCAACAACTTTCTTGCCTGCCAGGGTGCCGAAAATCAGCTTGCCGTGATGGGTTTCGACGGTGGAAATCGGAAAGTAGGGGATATCGCCATAGTCCAGCGCAAAATCGACCTCTATCTCTTTTGCCAGGGCTCCAAGGCCGGTACCGAGGACAATGCCTACCGGGTACTCTTCACTGGTTTTTTTGCGGATAAAGGTAACTGCCGCCTGGATTTTCTCACGCTGTTCGATCATGGCTGTATGGATTGAAATGTTGTAAGTGATTAGAGATGTTGAATGAAATCAGCTAATTTCTGGTAGACCTCTTCGAGGATCGGGGTATCGGGCAGGTAGACGATCCGGACATACCCTCCTGCTGCAGGCGCACCGAAGCCGGATCCATGGACGAAAAGCACCTGTTTTTCGCGCAGCAGTGCAAGCACGAACTCTTCATCTGTCTTGAAGGGCGTTGCATCGAGATCGATTTTTCCCATCACGTAGAATGCACCGTCTGGGCTGTTGCAACTGAACCCGTCAATCGAGTTGAGGCTGCTGATGGTCACTTCGCGTTGTTCCCTGAGGCGTTCAAGCAGTGATCGGTTGTATTCAGGACCCATCTCCATGGCTGCCCTGATGGCATGCTGTGGAGCCATAGGAGCGCACAGGCGTGCGTCGGCAAGCTTGATAAACGCCTTGCGCACGTCCGGTATGAGCCAGCTGTTGGTGATCATGAGCCATCCGGTACGCCATCCCGGAGCCATGTAGTTTTTCGAGAGGCTGTCTATGGTGATAACTGCCACGTCGTCCCCTGCAAGTGAGGCAAGGGGAACATGGTGCCCCTGGTAAATCAGCTTGTGATAGACCTCGTCAGTGATGATGAGCAGCCGGTGTTTCCTGGCTATCTCGATGAACTGCAGCAGTGTTTCCCTGCTGTAGAGCTCACCTGTCGGGTTGTTGGGGTTGATGACGACAAGAATCTTGGTTCTTGGTGTAATGCGGCTTTCGACCTCTTCAGGGTCGGGTAGCCATCCATCTTCCGGGTTCAGGGTGTAGCGAACCTCGCGCGCGTTAAGCTTGGCAATGATCGCGCTGTAGAGCGGGTAGCCAGGTGCTGGAGTGAGCACTTCGTCACCAGGGTTGAGCATGGAGGTACAGACAAGGTCTGCTGCTTCCGATGCTCCGAAGGTGATGATGATATTGTCCGGTGAGGTTGGAATGCCTCTTGTTTCCGCGTCCAGGGCAAGTGCTTCAAGTGCTTCATGCCGACCTGAAGAGGGCGAGTACCCGTTATGTCCATCCTGCAGTGCCCTGATGTTTGCCTCGATAAGCTCCCTGGGCGGCTGGAAGCCGTAGAGAACCGGATCGCCAATATTGAGATAGGTGACCGGTTTTCCCTGGTCTTCAAGTTTCCTTGCGTGCGCAACAATATTGCGGATAGCGTAATGGTAATTCTGTACGCGTTGGGCAGGAATGAAAACCGGAGAATTGGAGTATGGCATAGAGTAATGAATGCAGGCCTGGCGATACAGCACGTTCCCGGTATACGGGATTCCGCCTGCTCGCATATTGCGGAAAAAATATTATTGAATATAAAATCCTGCACGGTCACATGAAAGTGCCGGCAGGAGTTTCAGTGACGGTAGCCGAAAATGGCAGAGCCGACCCTGACCATTGTGGCACCGGCTGCGATGGCTTCGGGAAAGTCCCCGCTCATGCCCATCGAAAGCTCAGTCAGCTGTTCAGGTGAGGGTGCTACTGCCCTGATGCGTTCAAGCAGCTCTTTGAGCATGGCGAACTCTCCGGCAGCTTCTTCAGGATCCGGCGAAGCGATAGTCATGAGTCCGCGAAGGGTTACCGATGGCAGGGCCATGAACTTTGGAGCCTCTTCGAGCAGTTGCTCCGGGGAAAGGCCGTACTTGGTGCTTTCCCCGGAGGTGTTGACTTCTACCAGGAAATCGACGTTTCTGTTATTTGCCCGGGCTCTTTTAGAGAGCTCTTCGGCGGTTGAGAGCTTGTCGATACCGTGGACCATGGTGACCTTGTCGACAATCTGGCGCACCTTGTTCGACTGGAGGTGCCCGATAAAGTGCCATTCTATCGGCAGTCCTTCAAGTTCCGGGGATGCGAACTTTTCGAGGAACTCCTGCACGTAGCTTTCGCCGATAATGCGCTGGCCGGCCTCGAACGCTTCGCGTATCATCGATGCAGGCTTGGTTTTCGAAACAGCGACAAGGCGCACCTCTTCAGGAGATCTTCCGGCCTCCTTGCAGGCGTTGGAGATGTCGTGCTGTATGGCTTCCAGATTTTCGGCTACGGTTCCCATGACTCAATCAATTTGCAGGTGTAGAACTTTCGATAGTGATGATGGTGATCGGCTCGACGGGGTTGTCGTTGAAATCAGTTTCCACCCCGGCTATACTGTCGACGATATCGATGCCGTCGGTCACTTCGCCAAACACGGTATAGTCGCCGTCAAGGAACGAGTTATTGGCCTGGTTGATGTAGAACTGGCTACCTGACGAGGCTTTTTTTGGATTGTTGTCACGTGCCGCTGCAAGCGTTCCTTTTTTGTTGGGATGCTTGATTTCTGCATCGATACGATAGTCCGGGCCGCCGGTGCCATGCAGCATACGCTTGTCGTCATCGCGTGAGAGCGGATCGCCGGTCTGGATCATGAAACCCTTTATTACCCTGTGGAAGCGGATGCCGTCATAGTAGTTGTCCTCTACATGCTTGATGAAGTTGTCCCGGTGAAGCGGAGTGTCATCGTAGAGGGTTATGGCAATATCGCCCTGGGAGGTCTTGATGATGAAGTTGTTGGCCATGGTGTATCTTTCTTGATGCTATTGATGAAATTGTGGTTGCCGGTCACTTTTGGGGGAGGGCCGCTATCCTGAGTTCGAGTTGCCTTGCCTTGGCAGCTCCGGAATATCCTTCATGGGATGTGCCAAGGGTTTCTGTAAGCTCTGCGGCCTTAGCAGGCTCTCCTGCAGCCAGGTAGAGTTCAGCTGCATCGGCAAGGTATATTGCCCTAAGGGCCTTGTTCCGCGCCGTGTTTCCAGCTTTTTCAAGCGCACGGGCAGCATCGGCTGTCTTGCCCTGCTGTTCAAGTGCTCTCGCCTGTCCTGCTTCGGCTGCTGCCTTGAGGTCGTTATTGATCCCTTTCATCGAGCTGTAGACAGCCTCTGCTTTTTCAGGTTCATCAAGGCTGAGCAGGCTTTCGCCAAGCATGAGTGCGGCAAGGTTTCCTCCCGGTGTGCCGCGATATTCTGTGGCTATCCGGTTGAGTCCAGGGGTGAGGTCATTGCCATCGATAGCTTGCTGCAGGTTGCCGGATTCAACCAGAGCTGCAGCTTCTGCTGCAAGCCTCGAGCCTTCGGCAGCCTTGGCGCGCTGTTGCTGCTGGATGTAGAACACTGCGCCCCCGGCAAGCACGATCACGATCGAAACGGCAATGAGCATTGCCTGGTTTTTTATCAGGAATGCCAGGAGCGCATCTGCTTTTTCCTGCATTCCGTTCGAGGGTACCGCACTCCCTTCAGGAGGGGTGATAGTCTGTTTCATGTCGGTCAATTGCTCAGTTGAGGGGGATCTGTATAGTGTCCATTAACTTAGGGAAGTTGGGGGGGATTTCAAAGCAAATAGCTGGCATGCGTTCTCCATGATTTTGCTGGCTGTTTCTTCCAGCGGGAGCTGCTTTGCTTCTGCTATTGCCTGGGTGACGATCCGGACATAAGCGGGTTCATTGCGTTTGCCCCGGTAAGGAGTGGGTGCGAGATAGGGGGCATCTGTTTCACTCATGAGATGCTCTATGCTTATATCCTGTACCACGGAAGGCAGGGTTGATTTCTTGAAGGTTATGGTTCCCGGTATGGAGATACTGAAGCCGAGCGCAATGCAGGCCCGGGCGGTTTCAAGGTCACCCGAAAAGCAGTGCATGATGCCTCGGAGTCCTGAAGAGCGTTCCTCGCGGAGAATCCTGAGCGTATCTGGCCAGGCATCACGTGCATGGATAACCAGAGGCTTGTCATGCTTTACTGCAAGGCGAAGCATGGTACGGAATGCTTCCTCCTGTGCATGCTGGTTGTAGTCCGGGTAATGGTAGTCGAGCCCCACTTCTCCAATGGCAACAACTTCAGGATCCGTCATAAGGGCTTCAAGATCGTCGAACAGGGAAGGATCTGCATTTTCCTGCAGGTCGTGTGGGTGTAGTCCTACACAGGCGTGTATGAAGTCATGCTGCCTTGCAAGCTTGATTGATCGTCGGCTTGTTTCAATATTGGTGCCGGGATCGATCAGGGTGGTCACTCCGGCATCGAGCATCCTCCCGATAACCTCGTTACGGTCTTCATCGAATTCCGGGAATGAAAGATGGCAGTGGACATCGATAAACATGGTTCTCCTGTTTCCTACTGTTCGTCAAAAATATGTCGGTAGCGGACTACGAGCCAGGCTGCGCCTATCGTGATGGCCGAGTCGGCAATGTTGAAAACGGGCCAGAGCGATACCCAGGTGTTGAAGAGGTAGCCGTTGTAAAGGTCGAAGTGGATGAAATCGACGACCCGGCCGATAACAGCGCGGTCGATGAGGTTGCCCAGGCCGCCACCGATGATCAGGCCAAATGCCATCATGAATTCGCTGTTGCGGTTTGCCGAGCGGATAACGTAGAAGACGATGCCCATAAGGATCACGAAGGTCATGGCGACAAGCGTCATCCGTGATCCGGGCGTGACGCCGAATGCGATACCGGGATTTTCTACATAGGTGAGTTTCAGCCAGTCTGCAATGAGCGTTACCTGGCGTTCCGCATCACGCAGGAATACCCTGGCAAGCTGTTTGGCTGCCTGGTCGAGCAGGATAATGACGGCGGTAAGGGAGAAAAGCCTCTGCATTGGAGTAGAAGGAAATGGGATCAGGAGTTCAGGGTGAGCTCTTCCAGGAGCGTCTTGCGTACCTCGTCGGTTGGCATGGTGCGGCCGGTCCAGATCGAAAATGATTCTGCAGCCTGGGCCAGGAGCATCTCGATACCAGGCACTATTGCTGCACCCTGTGTGGCGGCTAGCTGCAAGAGCGGGGTTTCAAGGGGGTTGTAGACCATGTCGAACACAATCTGCCCGTCATGCAGTATGCCCGGAGCTTCTGCTGGAATGACAAGCGCGCCTTCGCCAGGAGAGCCTTTTGTGCCGATAGGCGTGGCATTGATCAGAAGCGTACACTCCTGGATGCCTTTCAGGTCGGTCATCGGGGCTGCGTTGAGCGGGGCAGTTCCGTTGGGTGTTCCCAGGTCGCTGATGAATGACGCTGCTTTCTCCGGATTACGGACGAAAAGAGTTATGGCTGACGGGGAAAACGTATCCCTGAGCGCAACAACCGCTGCCCTTGCAGCTCCTCCGCTACCGAAGATGCCGACCCTTTTACCGGTGATCCGGTCCAGGTAAGGTAGAAGAGGGCGGCTTACCCCTGCAATATCGGTATTGTAGCCGTAGAGCTTGCCGTTGTTATTGCGTATGGTATTGACTGCGCCGGTAGCTTCTGCCTGCGGCGAGAGTTCATCCATCGCGCCAAGCACTGTCTGCTTGTAGGGGATGGTGACATTGAAGCCGGCAATGCCCAGGGCGCGTGCGCCTTCCAGGGCTGCCGGAATGAGGCTGTGGTCCGCAATGTTGAAGATCGTGTAGCAGTATGGCAACCCCAGGAGCTCCACAGCCTTGTTATGGATGAGCGGAGAGTAGGAGTAACCGACGTTACGGCCCAGGAGCCCGAGTATGTTAGCAGGGGCTTTCATTCAGGATATTCCCAGCTGCCTGCGGACCATGTCCTGGTTGTAGAGCTCCGGAAATGCCGACTTGAAGAGTTTTTTCTTTGCCGGATCAAGGTCGAATGCCTTGCGAAGCGACTGGATGGTCTGGTGGTCGTCGCCAAGCGCAAAGTAGGTGGCTGCAATTTCAAAATGAGCATCAGCCGATTCAGGCTGGAGCTCGATAGAGTGCTGCAGGGCCGTGATCGATTCACCGAGTTCCCCGGTTTCTCGCAGGACCATGGCGTAATCCACCCAGGCATTGGATGAGTCTGGTTCGAGTTCAAGAATGCGGCGGTATGTGCTTTTCGAGCTTTCAAGGTGCCGCATATTGTATTCGATTTCCGCCTTGAGCTGGAGGAAGTCGACGGTTGCAGGGAACTGTTCAAGCGCACGCTGGACCGCCTCGAGCGCAGGATCGTACTCTTCGTTTGCCTCGAAGCAGCAGGCAAGGGCATACCATGCGTCAGCGAAGTCAGGCTTGATTTCTATACAGCGGGTATAATGGGTAATGGCATCATCGAACCGTTCGAGTTCCTCGTAGGCAATGCCGAGGTTATACAGCGCGTTGATGTCGTCCGGTTCTATCTCGATCGTTTTGAGGTAGCACTCCGCCGCTTCTTCAATACGTCCCGTAATGGCCAGTACGTTGGCCTTGTTGTACCATGCTGAGCTGAAATCGTCGGCAATGGCCAGTGCCATGTCGTAACAGTCGATCGCTTCGTCATAGCGCTTCAGCTTGCTCAGTACCAGCCCCTGGTTATACCAGGCGTTGATATTGTACGGATCGAGGTCGATTGTCTTCTGGTAGAAGCTGTTGCTGTCCTCGAGCTTGCCAAGCATGTCCTTGCAGTAGGCAAGTTCATAGAGTGCTTCCGGGAACTCGGGGTCGAGAGCGATGGTTTTCTCGAGGTTCTTTTCAGCCTCGCTGAACCGCTCCATTCTCTGGAGTATGAGACCCCTGTAGAAAAAGCTCTCTTTTTCCAGTGTGGAGTCTGTAAGCATGTTGTCGAGCTCTTCAAGCGCTGCACTGTAATTGGCGATATTGAAGTGTGACAGTGCCAGGTTCAGCTTCATTTCGCTGTCTGCCGGGCTCAGGATGGTCGCTTTCTTGAACGCTTGCTGCGCATCGTCAAAATAGCCATTCACCGTCAGGCAGTTGCCAAGATGAAACCATGCTTCCGTGTTGTAAGGAGAGGTGTCCGCCAGGTGACGCGCTACCTTGAGCGCATCATCATGCATGCCCTCTTCATTGAGCTGATTGATGATTTCTATCAGCTCTTCAGTATCGTATATGCTGGAAAGATCCAGTTCGTCAATATTGTATTTCCTGAAAAAATCGTTCGATTCGTTGTTGCCACCATCTTCGTCAAAAAAATGAAGGAAGCTCATAGAGTGCTCGGGTATGTTAATCCTTTCCGTACGGAATAATTCCTTGGAAATATACAAGGAAACAGGCTCGTTTCAAATCTTCTCTGTAAGCCCTTGTGTTACAGGAATGTAAGAGCGTGATGTGTCACTCTCCCGGAACGTCACGCGTCATTTTCCTGGAAAAACTTGTGCACGTTGCTTGCAGCAGCGGGGCCGATGGTTGACGTCAGTTCGTCGAGGGTTGCCTGGGCTACCTGTTTCGGGGAGCCGAAGCGGGCAAGCAGTTTCATTGCGGTTTTTTCGCCGATTCCCGGGATTTCCTGCAGCACGGTTTCCTTGAGGTGTTTCGAGCGGAGGTCTCGATGGTAGGTGATGGCGAACCGGTGCGCTTCGTCGCGGAGCTGTTGCAGGAGCTTGAGGCCGGGAGAGGTGCGCGGCAGGTTGTAGGGGTCACTTTTGTGCGGCAGAAAGACCTCTTCAAGCCTCTTTGCCAGGCCGATGATGGGAAGGTCGATGCCGAGCGAACGGAGCGTGTCGAACGCGACGTTCACCTGTCCCTTGCCGCCATCGATCACGACAAGGTCGGGCATCGGGAGCTCGTTTGCAAGTGAGCCAGTGTAGCGTCGGGTTACAGCTTCTTTCATGGCCGCGTAGTCGTCCGATCCTTCGAAGCTGCGGACCTTGAACTTCCTGTAGTCGGATTTGCGAGGGCGTCCCTGTACAAAACAGACCATAGAGCTGGTGTAGTCGGTCCCCTGGAGGTGCGAGTTGTCGAAACACTCTATTCGCTCGGGATCTTTGGGGAGATGGAGCGTGTCGCGAAGGGCTTCCAGTGCCGGGTTCTTTCTTGCCATTTCACCCCGTTTCTGTTTCTGGATCAGGTACTCTTCAAGGTGGTGGCGGGCATTTTCGGCACACATCTGCACCAGCTTGGCTTTTTCGCCGATCTTCGGGGTGATGAATCTCAGTGACGGGGAACCGGTCAGCTGGCGAAGGGCATCGGCCTCTTCTTCATCGATGGGCAGCTGCAGGAAAATTTCGGAAGGGATGAGGTCGGGAGTTTCGAGGTAATATTTTTCGAGGAATCTCCGGAGCAGTGTTTCATCGCTCTCTTCATCGACATTGGAAAAATACATTCTCTGTGAGCCAAGCAGCTTGCCTTCCCTGATCTTGAAGATTACACCGCATGCGTCATCTTCCTTCCTTGAAACGGCAAACACATCACGGTCGACCAGTTCTGTTGAAACAACCTTCTGCCGTTCAGCGTACTTGCGGAGGCCGTCGATCTGCAGCTTGAGCTCTGCAGCCTGCTCAAACCTGAGGGCTTGGGCATGTTCATGCATCTCCTCGGTCAGCGACCGTATGAGAGCGCTTGTCTTTCCCTTGAGGAGGCGTGTGATTTCACTGATCATCCGGAGGTATTCCTCTTCGGTTACCAGTCCTTCACACGGGCCTTTACATTTATGGATATGGTAGTTGAGGCAGACCTTGAACTTTCCCGACGTGATATTCTCATCGGTAAGCTTCAGCTTGCAGTCACGAAGCGGGAAAATCGAGCTGATCAGGTCGAGAACGGAACGTAGCTGCCTGGCTTCGGTATACGGGCCGAAATAGGTTGACCGGTCGCGCCTCACGTGCCGGGTGATCAGGATTCGTGGAAATGGCTCGTTGGTAATGACAAGGTAGGGATAGGTTTTGTCATCCTTGAGGTTGATGTTGTAGCGCGGCTTAAGCTCCTTGATCAGGTTGTTTTCTAGAATCAGCGCTTCGACTTCCGACGAGGTGATGATAACCTCGAGGTCAGCGATGTTCCTTACCAGGACCTTTGTTTTCCCTGACTGCTTGTTCTCTCCCCTGAAATATGAACGCACTCTTGCGCGAAGGTTCTTTGCCTTGCCTACGTAGATAACCTTGCCCCGGGCGTTTTTGTACTGGTAGACGCCGGGGTTGGTGGGAAGGTTCGAAAGTTTTTTCTCGAGGGTGTCGTTCATGGATGGATGATACGCAAAAAGCGCGGGGTTTCCGCGCTTTTTGCCAGAGCTATGGTAGAGCTGCACTCAGTGCATGCTGGCTTCCCCGGCCCCTTTCGGGTAGCGGAGGCTGTCGACCAGTTCCTGGATGTCAGCTGGTGGCTCAGGTGTGATTTTCGATACCACGATGCTGACAGCGAAGTTGATCAGCATGCCGAGCGTGCCGATACCTTCAGGTGAAATACCCCAGATCCAGTTTGCCGGGACATTTGCTGCCGGGTTGACGAACTTGAAGTAGATGATGTAGGCTGCAGTGAAGATAATACCTGCAAGCATACCTGAAATTGCGCCTTCCTTGTTCATCCTCTTGTAGAAAATACCGAGAATGATGACCGGGAAGAACGACGAGGCGGCAAGTCCAAACGCGAACGCTACCACCTGTGCAACGAAGCCCGGCGGGTTGATGCCAAAGTAGCCGGCAATCACGATGGCGATGGCTACGGCGATACGTGCAATCAGTACCTCCGATTTCTCGCTGATGTTCGGGTTAATCTGCTTCTTGACCAGGTCGTGCGCCACTGAAGTGGAGATGACGAGTAGCAGGCCTGCCGCTGTGGAAAGAGCTGCTGCAAGACCACCAGCAGCCACAAGGGCGATCACCCAGTCAGGCAGCTGCGCGATTTCAGGGTTTGCAAGCACCATGATGTCGCGGTCGATGTAGAGCTCGTTCCCGTTGTCGGTGAGATCGTTGGAGACCAGCCTCTGGCCCAGCTCACCTTTTTCGCCGGTAAATGAAGGTTTGCCATCGAAGGGTGCTCCCTTGACATACTGCACAGCACCATCGCCGTTCTTGTCAGCCCAGGCAATAAGGCCGGTTCCTTCCCATGTCTTGAACCAGTTTGGCAGTTCAGCGTAGGAGGTGTTGCTGACCGTATTGATCAGGTTGTAGCGGGCAAACGCTGCAATTGCAGGTGCCGTGGTGTAAAGCAGGGCAATGAAGATAAGCGCCCAGCCGGCAGAGATACGTGCATCGCGAACCTTCGGTACGGTGAAGAAGCGGACAATCACGTGCGGGAGGCCTGCAGTACCAACCATCAAGGCAAAGGTGATGAAGAAGACATCGATCATTGGCTTGCTGCCGTCAGTATACGGAGCGAATCCGAGTTCCTGGTGAAGACCGTCAAGCTTGTCGAGCAGGTAGCCGCCGCCAACCACCTCGCTGCCGAAACCGATCTGTGGTACCGGGTTGTTGGTTACCAGGAGTGAAATGAAGATTGCAGGAACGAGGAAGGCGAAGATCAATACGCAGTACTGGGCAACCTGGGTATAGGTAATGCCCTTCATGCCACCAAGAACAGCGTAGAAGAAAACGATACCCATGCCGATAAGGATACCGGTGTTGATCGGCACCTCCAGGAAGCGTGAGAATACCACGCCAACGCCGCGCATCTGGCCGGCAACGTAGGTGAAGGAGACAAAGATAGCGCAGATAACTGCGACCGTTCTTGCCACGTTCGAGTAGTAACGGTCGCCTACGAAGTCAGGCACGGTGAACTTACCGAACTTGCGAAGGTAAGGGGCGAGCAGCAGTGCGAGCAGCACGTAACCGCCTGTCCAGCCCATCAGGTAGATCGAGCCATCATACCCCATGAAGGAGATAAGGCCTGCCATCGAGATATACGAGGCAGCACTCATCCAGTCGGCCGCAGTGGCCATGCCGTTGGCAAGCGGCGGAACGCCTGCGCCGGCAACGTAAAATTCCTTTGCGGAACCAGCCTTGGCCCATATCGCGATACCGATATAGAGGGCGAAGGTGATACCCACAATAAGATAGGTCCACGTCTGTACGTCCATAATAGTTGCTTGTTAGTGAAAGTGAAAAAAAAGTAAACCGGAGGGGGGTGGTTCAGTCTTCGCGCACGTCGTACTTCCTGTCGAGCTTGTTCATCAGGATGACGTAGACGAAGATAAGTACCACAAACACGTAGATTGAACCCTGCTGTGCGAACCAGAAGCCGAGCTTGAAGCCGCCGAGCGAGATGGCATTGAGCTGGTCAGCGAGAAGGATCCCGAATCCATACGAGACGGTGAACCAGACTACCAGGAGGCCAATAAGATACCTCACATTGGTACGCCAGTACTCCTGCAGTTTTCCTTTTTCCATGGCGTCAGTAGGTTTAAGATGTTAGGATAATGTTTGTTAGCTGTAGATAACAAAGTAAGTTACGCAAAAAAATGACTTACATAAAAGTCATTTCTTTTACGGGGCAAATCTTCCGTACTGCATTGCGAAACTTCAGCGTACTTCCACAATAAAAAAAAGCCACCCCCTGGTAACGGGAGTGGCTTTGTCTTCACGACTGTCATCCGACAGTTTAGAAGGTGACGTTTGCCCAGAGCTCAGTCCTCAGACGGCTGCCTTCAAGTTCATCAGTACCATCGTCCATGCTGTTGGTAAGATACCTGACAGTCGGTGAGAGAGTGAAAGTGCCCATTGAAGATTCGTGAACAGTGTACTTGTACTGTGCCCAGACAAAGAGGTTGTTGTATTCTACGTCTGCACCATTGGTGTCGTCTTCAGCTGCGTTGTAGTCGATCCAGGTGGTCAGAGGACCGTAGACGGCTTTTGCGCGCAGGAGGTAGCCCGAGTAGTCAACATCATTACCTGCATTGTCCTCGTCTTCAGCCTGGGTGTAGAAACCGCTGAAGCAGAAGGTGACATCGTCAGCAGGTACGCTGATATTGGCACCGAAGGTAAGAGGCTTGACATTTTCATAGCCATCAGCGTTTCCGCCAACCCAGTAATTCATGGTGTCTGCATCAGACAATGCGGCAAGCATCTGGGGCTCGAAGGTGACGTTGCCGATGTTGGTCTTGTACATGACGTGCAGGCCATAACCATCTTCGAACATGTCTTCGGTGGTCAGGTCGTTGTCGAGCACGCTCAGTGTAGCATTAAGCTCACCTGGACCAATTTTGGTTCCGTAGTTGAAGCCGTACAGGGCGTCGTTGTAGTTCAGGAAGACCGGGAGTTCAGTTGCCTGAAACGGTGAAAGCGAAATATCGAACACCGGGTTGTTGAAGCTGTTCAGCGGCATTTTACCCATCATGTAATGGGAATCTTCCATCATGCGCCCGAAGTAGAGCTGGGATACGCCGAGGTCAAATTCGTTGTAAGCTTCGTTGCCGGTGCCAGCTGTGGCCAGCCAGCCAGGAGTCTGGCTTGCAATCATGGCTTTTGCGAAGTAGCCGTCACCGAGGTCTGCTGCTGCATGAAGACGTACCCTGTAGAGGTACTTCATTTCAGCTGTATTTTCAGCACCATCTGCTTCAGCTGCATCGTTGTAATAGGTAAATTCACCACGAGGGCGAACCTGTGCGTCTCCGCTGAAGTTGATGGCTGCGGAGGCTGGAGTAGCCTGGGCCATCATGACGATAGCGCATACGAGCGATATCATTTTTTTCATTGCGTTTCTCCGTTAGGTTTGTGTTGCTTCGAGAATACAAAACATCCCGTGTATCCGTTACAATACAGGGATGTGAATACAGAAAGAACAACTAATTAGCTTGTAATTTAACATAAAAAATACAATTACAAACAATTCTGCCGTTCCTGGAAGGCTGAAAATTGATCCATAGTTGATGCTACATGTCTTGAAATATGTCTATAAAGTAT